>Ga0181466_1000041_pt1 | contig 32857 bp, 28 predicted proteins | sample InSIn4gowninarea_FD_119078 | JGI IMG/M metagenome (GOLD analysis project Ga0181466, IMG submission 119078) | Clean room microbial communities from NASA Spacecraft Assembly Facility at Jet Propulsion Laboratory, Pasadena, California, USA -... ... | reverse complement strand
GGTGGTGTCGTATGAAAAAAAGTAAAAGATTTGAGACTAATGAACGAAACGAAACGAAAGATTCAGGCGAAGTAGCAAAACAAATTGCTGTTGAAACGATTAAAGATACAGAAAAATTTTTTCAAAAGATTTCAAGTTTTTTGAAAAATATTTGGAAGTTCTTAACGACTCCGAGTATGCTCTTAGGAGTTTTTAAATTTCAGAAATTAGATCACGTATACGAAAGTTTTCTTCGAAATGAACGATTAATGAAAATTCTAGCATTAATTGTGGCAATCGGATTTGCATTAAATGTTCGATATTCTTTTACCATGAAAGAGAGATATTCTGTAGACATTAATAGTTATCCACTAGTATCTTATTATGATAAGGAACGTACCGTCGTTGAGGGACTTCCTGACACGGTAGATATCACTTTAGTAGGTGATAAAAGCCAAGTGGATATTGCTAAAACAAAAGCTAATTTTGAAATATTTGCTGACTTAAGAGATTTACCGCCAGGGACACATAAGGTCAATTTAGAGTATAGTAAACTAGGTAGTAAGTTAGATGTTAAGATTGATCCTAGTACAATTGTTGTTACGATTATGCCTTTAACAGAAATTGATAAGCAGGTTCAGGCTGACTTTGTTAATTTAGATCAAATTGATGACATGTATGTGTTGAGTGAACCACAATTAGCACTAGACACTGTTAAAATTAAAGGTCCTCAAACAACGGTTGATCAGGTTGCAAGTGTGAAAGCAATTATTGATGTTTCTGATTTATCAAAACTCTCTGATTATGAGGCTCCTGTGTTTGCCTACGATAAACTAGGAAATAAATTAGATGTGGAAATTAAACCAGATAAATTAACTGCTAGTGTACAAGTCACAACTCCAAGTAAAGTTGTTCCAATTGAAGCGGTGGTGACAGGAAATGCTCCTGATGGATATAGTGTAGAAAGTGTTGTACTAACACCATCTGAGGTTAAATTATATGGAGAAACAAATGCCCTAGAAGATTACGAAAAATTACAAATTCAAGTTGATTTATATCAACTAGACGATAATAATGAACTTATTGTAAAATTAGAAAAGCCAGAGAATGTTCATAAGATGGATACAGACACAGTTAAAGTAAAAGTGATATTTGAACAAACACAAACAAAAGTCTTAGAAAATGTTGCTGTTGATTTTAAAAATTTAGATGATAGTTATCGAGTTAAAGTAAAAGATTTAGTTGACTCAATGATGAATGTAACATTAAAAGGATCGATGACAATATTGGATTCTATTTCTAATGATGATGTTAAAGTATCGATTGATTTATTTGGATATAAGGCAGGAGAATACGAAGTTCCTGTTGCAGTGGAAGCTATTACAGGTGTGATTATTCAGCCAAGTCAATCAAAAGTAAATGTAATTATTACAAAATAAAAGTGAGGTTAGTATATATGGGAAAATACTTTGGAACAGATGGAATTAGAGGAGTTGCTAATACTGAACTAACTCCAGAGTTTACTTTAAAATTAGGACGTATTTTAGGGCATCATTTAAAGTCTAAAAATACACGACCTAAAGTTTTAATTGGGCGCGATACTCGTATTTCAGGAGAACTATTAGAAAGTGCCTTAATTGCTGGTTTAATCTCGTCAGGAGCTGATGTATTAACTCTTGGGGTGATTACAACACCAGGTGTCGCTTATTTAACAAAAAATTTAGATGTAGATGCAGGAATCATGATTTCGGCTTCTCATAATCCAGTTCAGGATAATGGAATTAAAATCTTTAGTCATAGTGGTTATAAATTAAGTGATCGAGAAGAAGAAGAAATTGAAGCTTTAATTGATACGGAAGATGAATTACCTCGCCCAATCGCAGGAGAAATTGGACGTGTTGAAGATTTCCAAATGGGATCACAAAAGTATGTAAATTTTATTAAGGGAACTGTCGGTCATAAGTTAACAGGATTAAAGATTGTTTTAGATTGTGCAAATGGTGCAAGTTCAGCTTTAGCTCCTCAATTGTTTGCTGATTTAGATGCAGATATTATTACTGTCTCATCAAATCCTGATGGAATTAATATTAATCATGACTGTGGATCAACACATCCAGAAGCATTAGCAAAAGAAGTTGTTAAACATGAAGCTGACTTAGGATTTGCTTTTGATGGTGATTGCGATCGCTTAATTGCTGTTGATCATACTGGAACAGTGATTGATGGGGATTATATTATGTTCATTGTCGGACGTTATTTAAATGAAAAAGGATTATTAAAACAAGGAACTGTTGTTTCAACAGTTATGAGTAACTTAGGGTTTTATAATGCGATTGAAGCGAATGGCTTACAAAGTGTTCAAACTAAAGTTGGTGATCGTTACGTATTAGAAGAGATGTTAAAAAATGATTACAACTTTGGTGGAGAACAATCAGGGCACTTAATTTTCTTAGACTATGGAACAACTGGAGATGGAATGTTAAGCGCCGTTCAGTTAGCTAAAATCATTGTTGAAAAGGAACAATCATTAGCTGACTTAGCAAAGGAAATGCCTAAGTATCCACAGTTATTAAAAAATCTTCGTGTGGAAGATAAGCAGGCGATGATGACTAATGAACGTATTTTAGAAGTCATTAAAGAAGTTGAAGGTGAAATGAACGGAGAAGGACGTGTGTTAGTTCGTCCTTCAGGAACTGAGCCATTAGTTCGTGTAATGGTAGAGGCTAAAACAGAAGAGTTATGTGAACAATACGTAAATCGTATTTTAAACGTTGTTGAACAGGAATTAAAATAATAAAAAGAGGTGAATTTCACCTCTTTTTTCATAGGAAAATAAATAAAGACTTTTTCCTCCAATATATGATAAAAATATCATTTCAATATAACTAGCATATGATATAATGTATTTGTTGCTTTCTAGATGGGGAAGGAGGATAGCAAGGGTAGAGAGAGTTTTCTATTCAATGATAAGCGCCAGAGCTGTTAAATTAGTAACAGCTGACGAGGTGAAGGTTAATCGATCTTTCGGCGGATGCCTTCCGGCTGTATACCTCAGTCGTAGTCTCCAAACAAAACTAAGGGGTAACTCTTATGACAAAATTGGAGAAAAAGGTAAATAAGAAAGCAGCTCTATTTAATGGATGATAATAAAAAAGGAGTTGTGACACTTATGTGTGGAATTGTTGGATACATTGGTCAACAAGATGTTAAAGATATTTTATTAAACGGATTAGAAAAGTTAGAATATCGTGGATATGATTCAGCAGGAATTGCTGTCGTTAATGAAGCGGGAGTTCATATTTTTAAAGATAAAGGGCGTATTGCTCACTTACGTACAGTGGTTGATGAAACAGTTTCATCAACAGTAGGAATTGGACATACACGTTGGGCGACTCATGGTGCACCTAATCAACGTAACTCACATCCTCATCAATCAAGTACAGGACGTTTTACGATTGTTCACAATGGAGTAATTGAAAACGAATTAGAATTACGCCAAGAGTTTTTACCAAATTATCATTTCATTTCAGATACAGATACAGAAGTTATTGCTGCGTTAATTGAGCACTTTGTATTAGAAAAAGAAGATGTTGAATTAGCGATTCGTCACGTAATGAGTTTATTACATGGATCTTATGCGTTAGGTGTCATTGATGTCAATAATCCAGACGTGTTATATGCGGCTAAAAACAAATCACCGATGTTAATTGGATTAGGTGAAGGATTTAATATGATTGGTTCAGACGCAATGGCTATGTTACAATGTACGAATCAATTTGTTGAAATCGAAGATGAAGAGTTTATTAAATTAACACGTGAAGGTGTAACGATTCACAATTTATTAGGTGTAACGATTAAGCGCGATCCATTCACAGCAGAATTAGATGCTTCTGATATTGAAAAAGGAACATATCCTCACTATATGTTAAAAGAAATTGAGGAACAACCTTATGTTATTCGTCGTATCGTTGAGCAATATTTTGAAGATGGACAAATTAAAATCAATCCAGAAATCGTTAATGCGGTTAAAGACGCTGATCGTTTATACATTATTGCAGCGGGAACAAGTATGCATGCTGGATTTGTTGGAAAACAATTATTTGAGCAATTAGCAGGAATTCCAACAGAAGTTCATATTTCATCAGAATTTGTTTACAATACACCAGTCATTAGCAAAAAACCATTATTCATCTTTATTTCTCAATCAGGAGAGACAGCAGATAGCCGTGCGGTTTTAGTAAAAATTAAGCAATTAGGTTATCCATCATTAACGATTACAAATGTTCCAGGATCAACGTTGTCTCGTGAAGCAGATCACACGTTATTATTATACGCAGGACCTGAAATTGCCGTTGCTTCAACAAAAGCATATACAGCACAAGTGGCAGTTCAAGCTGTTTTAGCGGCAAAAGTAGCGGGTAACACAGACTTAGATTTATCTCGTGAATTAGCGATTGTGGCTAATGTCATGGAAAGTATTACAGATGATAAAGAGCAATATGAAAGAATTGCAAAAGATTATTTAACTGAACGTAATTGCTTTTATATTGGTCGTCATGTGGACTATTATGTGGCATTAGAAGCTGCTTTAAAATTAAAAGAGATTTCTTATATTCAAACAGAAGGATTTGCAGCTGGTGAATTAAAGCACGGAACGATCGCTTTAATTGAAAAAGGAACACCAGTTATTGCAATTGTTTCTCAAGAATCAGTTAATTTAAATACACGTTCAAATGTAAAAGAAGTAAAAGCTCGCGGAGCGAATGCTGTGATTATTTCATTACGTTCGTTAAGTTCTGAGACGGATCAAATTGTGATTGATGATGTTCATCCGTTATTAACACCATTAGTGACGGTTGTTCCAACACAATTAATCTCATATTATGCGGCTTTACAACGTGGATTCGATATTGATAAACCACGAAACTTAGCTAAATCAGTAACAGTAGAATAAAATAAAAACACTCTCAATATTGAGAGTGTTTTTATTTTACCCCATATAGTTGCCAATACACCCTATATATGGTAATATATGGTTGTTAATTTGTTTAATAATGAGTGGTGATTTCATGAATGAGGTAATTGGAAAAACAATGTCTATTTTATATCGATATCGTCAGATGATTATTAATCATAAATTAAGGCCTTATGGACTTGGGAGTGGGCAGCATATCTTTTTAATTAACATTGCTAGAAATGAAGGAATCAATCAAAAGGATTTAACTCATTTAGTAAAAATTGATAAGGCGACAACAGCAAAGGCTTTAAAGAAACTAGAAGACAGTGATTATATTTATCGTCAATGCGATGAAGGGGATCGCCGATACAATCAACTTTTTTTAACAGAAAAGGGGCATGAAATGATGCCGATTATTGTATCTACTTTAGGAGAGATTACAGATAGCTTGATTGAAGGATTAACAGAAGAAGAGCAGAATTATTTCTCAAAGTGTTTAGATACAATGCTAGATAACGCGCTTCATGTCGTTGATCAGTTAAGAAATGAGAAATAGATAATGAATTTGATGAGTATTTGATAACAGAGTCGTTGCAAATACTTGTATAGAAGGGGGATTATAGTTAATGAATCGGCAAAAGCTTTTAGGAGAAGAAAAAATTTCAAAGTTATTAATTCAATTTTCAGTGCCAGCTATTATTGGGATGGTTGTTAATACGTTATATAATATCGTCGATCGAATGTATATTGGTAATATTCCAGATATAGGAGGATTGGCATTAACAGGTGTAGGAATTACAATGCCCATTATGACGATTATTATGGCGTTTGGAATGTTAATCGGTGTTGGAACCAGTGCTCGTATTTCATTAAAGCTTGGAGAGCATAAGAGAGAGGAAGCAGAACACCATCTTGGAAATGCCTTTGTCTTAATTTTAATAACAAGTGTTATTATTACAGTTATGGGCTTAACTTTTATGAATCCAATTTTAAGATTATTTGGTGCTAGCCCTGAAACGGAAATTTATGCGGCACAATATATGCAAATTATTTTCTTAGGAACGATTTTTAATATGTTAAGCTTCGGATTAAATCACTCTATTCGTAGTGATGGAAATCCTAAAATCGCGATGTTCTCAATGCTAATTGGAGCGGGAACCAATATTATTTTAGATCCTATTTTTATTTTTTATTAGGACTAGGTGTACGTGGGGGGGGCGATTGCTACAGTTATTTCTCAAATGGCCTCAATGACTTGGATTTTATATTATTTTACAAAAGGTAAAGGGTCGATTAAAATTACACGTCAAACGATGAAACTTAAAAAATCAATTGTGATTAGTATTTTTTCAATTGGAATGAGTCCGTTTGCGATGCAGCTTGCTCAAAGTATCGTACAGGTTTTAGCTAATAATTCATTAAAAATTTACGGAGGAGATTTAGCAATTGGTGCGATGACGATTATTAGTAGTATTTCAATGATTTTTATGATGCCCATATTTGGTTTGAACCAAGGGTCGCAGCCTGTTATCGGCTATAACTACGGTGCTAAACAATATCATCGTGTTAAAGAAGCGATGAAAATTCTAGTTATCGTAGCGACAATGATTGTTTCAGTTGGATGGGTTTTAATCCAATTTGCACCGCAATTATTGATTGGTGTATTCGGTGCCAATCAGTCACTTCTAGAAATAGCTAAAACGGGGTTACGTATCTTTTTATTTATGTTACCAGCATTAGGTTTTCAATCGATTAGCTCAAATTATTTTCAATCAATCGGTAAAGCGAAAATCTCCATGTTTTTAAGTTTATTACGACAAGTTATTTTATTAATTCCGTGTTTAATTATTTTACCGCGTATCGGTGGTTTAGGATTAATGGGAGTCTGGTTAGCAGGTCCTGTAGCGGATGGATTAGCTTCGATTATTACTGGGATTGTTTTCTTTCATTCTGTTCGTCAATTAAATAAGGCAGAAGAAAATGAAACACAAACTTTTCATACAGAGAAGTCACTAAAAGCTTAAAGTAAGGAGGAGTTGAAATGAAAACAGTTATTTTAAAAGTTAATGGAATGAGTTGTCATCATTGTGTCAGTTCTATTCATGATGCAGTTACATCGATTGTTGGTGTCAAAGAAGTAAAGGTTTGATTTAAAAGCAAAGTTAGAGAGGTAGAATATGATGAAGCTTTTACTAACGAATTGTTAATGATTGAGTGTATTGAAGATCAAGGCTTTGATGTTAAATTATAAAAAAGTGTGCAATTGCGCACTTTTGTTTTTTTCAAAAAAAGTTATAATTTAATTGAGATAAGGTTATTCGGGATGACTTATCTTATAAAACAGGGGAATAAAAAAACATCTTTCTTTTTAAAGATGTTTTTTTATTTTGTAAATGAACTAATGTCCTGTTTAATTGAATCAATATCAACTCCTAAACGAGTTAAATAGCTATCTAGCTGTTGAATAAGTCGATCAGAACCAAGAAGGGTGTAAATTTCATAGGTACGTTTGAAGTGTAAGAATGCTTCCTTTTCATCACCAAGATGATAAAGTGCAGTTCCCTTTGTTGCCGTGAGATCCCCTAAATAAATATAGACAAATTTACAATGTGCCAGATTAATTCCTTTAGATGCTATTTCAATGCTTTTATTGTATTGTTTTTCTTGAAGATAAAATTGTGCCAGATAAAAATGGGCACGTAAAATATGATAGGTTTCGATACTTTCATAATTGGCAAGACGATTATCAATTGTTGAATGTAGGAGTTCAAAAGCCTCTTTTTTTCGATCTAACTGAAACAGACAGATGGCTTTATCAGTGTTAATTCCCACTTCTTCGATAGTAAAAATATGTGTGCATTCAATCCCGTTTTCATCAGTGATTAAAAAGGTTTTTAATGATTCTTCAATCAACTCTAACGCTTTTTTAGGATTATTGTATTTTTTAAGTTGAATGACTCCTTTTTGATAGATGTGAAATTGCTTGCCTATTCCAAATTGAAAGTCTGTTAAACATTCACATTCTTTAACTAATTCTTCGAGCTTCGTATAATCTCCAGTCGTTGTGCATTTTTTCATTTCATGAATATAGTGAGTGGTTTGTTCATAGTTATGATAATAACACTGTTCAATGAGTAATTTAATATCGACATGAAGTTTATTACATAGTTGATAAAGAAGAATTAAACTCGGATTTCGTTTTCCATTTAAGATTTTATTTAAATGATCGCGTGGGGTAATGCCCGCTGCTAATTCACTTTGAGTCATCCCTTTTTCAGTTGCTATTTCTTTTAACTTTTGCGTTAATAACTGAAAGTTAATATAATAACCATTTAAGTTTGGAAATCTGTGATCTGTCATGTTGTCCTCATTTCTTTATATGATAAGATTTCTATCTATTATTATAAAATATATGTTAATAGGAAGTCATTAGATAAGCCTAAATAATTTATTATAAAATATTACAATTGTCGAAAAATGTATGATTTCGACAGAATTCGTGATATAATATCTTACTGTAACATGAATAAAATCCTCATGCTGTTGGCAGAATCCAGCTTTATCAAAAATAGGAGGTCTAGTTTTACGAACGCAGACTTATTTTGTGATGCGTTTGTTTAATCATGATCTTATCTGCTCCTGTTTTTTCTTAGGAGTTTTTTTATTGTTATAAACTAGAAGATAAGGGTGATTATTATGACAAATGAATTAATTGCAGTATTGTTCATCATTGTTAACTTTTTCTTAGTTGTCCTAAGCTACAAGCTATTTGGTCGAAAAGGATTATATGCATATATTACAATGAGTGTTATTGCGGCTAATATTCAAGTAGCTAAAACAACAACTATTTTCGGAATTGCAACAACTCTAGGAAACACGATGTTTAGTGGAATTTTCTTAGCGACTGATTTATTAAGTGAAAAATATGGGAAAAAAGCTGCGATGACAGCTGTATTTATCGGGTTTTTCACGCAATTATCGTTTTTAATTGTAACTCAGTTTTCATTATTCTTTACGCCACATGAGTCAGATTGGGCACAACCTCATATGGATGGATTATTTAGTTTAGCTTTACCAGTTTTCACAATCGCGGGATTAAGTTCATTCATTGTTTCTCAAAATATAGATGTGTTTATTTTCCATCTTATTAAGGAAAGATTCCCAGAAGATAAATGGTTATGGTTACGAAATAACGGTAGTACGTTAATTAGTCAATTTGTAGATACATTTATTTTTACGGCAATTGTTGTGATGTTTGGTTTATGGAGCATGGACGTTGCTGTTGAAATTTTCTTCATTACATATTTCTTTAAAGTGATTTTAAGTATCTCGGATACACCATTTGTTTATTTATTAAAGAAAGTTGATCCGTTAGATTTATAAGATATAGACCAGCCTTTTTTGGCTGGTTTTTTTATTCATAATGATTTTTTCTAGAAGTAGATTAAAAGAAGAGAAGTGTTAAAACTATTAAATTAGTCTTATTAAGAAGTCTATCAGTACGCTTATACATTTGGCTATACAGACGGAAAATTAAAATTGATCTTTGGGTATTTAAGTCAAACTCTGTAAAGTTAGATATAAAGTAGGGTGTACAGACGAATGAACTCAATGAGCTTAATTTTGATAAAAATAAGTTATTTTTTAAGACTTATTGGTGTAAAAGTTAAGAAAATAGTAGTAAAAGACTTAAATGAATTAAATAGTTTTTGGTTGATAGGAATCATCCCTGTAAGAAGTCAAATAGAAAAAGCAAGAACTATTCGTTCTTGCTTTTTTAGTCACCAACTCCAAAGTCAGTGTTATTCCATAAAACTTCTAAATGATTAACATCATCTAACCATTTATATTCTTCATAGAACCATTCTTTAAGTTTTGGATCGGGTTTAATTATCGTTGTATTTTCACAATAAACATTTACGGTTGCATGATCAAATTGATTTAAAATAATATCAATATCACGTTTAATCATTTCTTTTGTTTGGCCCTTTATTCCAACCATGATACAAGGAGAATCAAAATATTTTTTTAACTCCTCAACACTTTGAAAAGGAGCTCCTTTTTTTAAAAACTTTTCACGAAAATCGTAATCAAATGACTCGACTCCAGTTTTAAACATTATATCGATTTCTAGACGATTACGCATTTTATCTAGATGGTTTCGATAAATCCAATGGGCCTCAGCGAACAGTTTCTTAAATTCATGTTCATCGATTGTTGACTTAATCATCGTTAATGTTTCTTTAGGCAAATCAAAAATATTTCCTGAGTTGATGACTTCAAACGTATCATAAATCCCTTTAACATTTGATAACACTTCTTTATTTAATTGGTTCATTTCTTCAACGTTGGTTGAGTTGTCACCAATGTAGTCACAAAAGGCGCATTTTCCATAGGCACACGGGCGACTTTTAAGAAGAACGATTTCACGTGGAAATTTTTCTTTTATAATATTATATCTATCCATTATTATCACCTGTTTTAGTATATCAAATATCATTAACATATGACTCGTAATGTGTCTTAATTTAATAGCTATTTTTTGGGAATGATAAATAGTTTTTATGGTAAAATGAAACTAATTCATGGTGGTTAGGTGGGATGTTGTGTTGACAACTTTAGAATATATGAAAAAAGCATTTGGTTATATTGCTTTAATGTTTATTATTATTTTTTGGGGTTTTATTTTTTCAAATCATTTTATTTATTCTGTTAAAGGACAGTATTTTGAGAATTATTTACCATTTATACAAATGCGCACGATCTGTTATTTCAAAAAACGTTGCCTATGTGGTCGTTTAATTTCTTTTTAGGTGGAAACTTTCTAGGAGCTCAAAATGTATATTCGGTCTTTAATCCATTTTTTTTATTGACGCTACCTTTTTCAACTAGTCTATTACCTAAGTTATACTTCCCGCTACTTCTACTAAAAACATTACTAGCAACCTGGTCCTTGTCATTATATATGCGGCAAACGAAGTGGTTTAAGGGGCATACCATTTTAGTGGCAAGTATCTTATATCTTTATAATGGGTGGTATTTAAGTAATTTAAGTGAATTTGTTACGATCGAGTTACTTTTCTTTGTTCCGCTTGTACTTTATGGAATTGAGAAACTTCTGTCTTCTGGTCGTAAGAGGTACTTTGTAGCGACTTATACGATCATGCTGCTTTCACATTTCACCTTTACAGCGTTATCCTTACCTTTTTTCATTGTCTATATCTTTATTCGTTTGAAAATAGAAAGAGAAAAAAGTCGAGAAATTTTTGTTGATGATGTGAAGAAGTTTTTCATCTCAACAATTTTAATTGCTGGAATCAACATGATCTTTATCTTACCTTTATGTCTTGCACTAAATGCTATGTCTATAGAATTAAGGGAGGGCATCACTTTAGGATCATTATTAGGACTTTTTGTTCAAGGATTATTTCCGCCTTTTCATGAGTCCTTTAAAGGATCAATCATGTTTGCTAAGAATATAAGTTTTGTCCCACTTTATCAATCGGCTTTAGTTGTATTAATAATTCCTCAATTTATCAAGTTAGTAAGTAAAGAGGCAAGAAGAATAACTGTTTTTTCATATATACTTATCTTAATGGTTGTGTTTTTGACTCAGTCACTTGAATTAGTGAATGTGACGTCGCTGGCTCCTTTAAATACGAATGTGATTTCAATCTTTTTAATTTTGTTTAACACGTTAATAGTGGCTTATGTTTTTAATGATTTAAGATTAGTTAATATCAATCTATTAAGACAAACGACTAGTTTCTTTAAAGAGTTGCTGCTGATCGTATTAGGAGGTGTTTTTCTCTTTCAACTGTACTTAAAACACCCCAAATTATCTTCTTTAACAGGAAATGACATCATAGATGAGTTAATTGTTTTATCTCCTTATTTAATGTTAGGGTTAATGATTATTTTCATGATGAAATTATACCGCGTTATTCTTAGTAAAATAGTAGAAGGGGATCAGACATTTAGTTGGAAGACTATTGTTTCTTTTTTGATGATTGAATGCATTGTCGTGTCTCATGTTTACTTTGCGACCAATCAAGAGCAGTCTGTCTTTGTTAAAAATTATATGGTAGATGAGCAGTCCATCACGAATAAGACATACGCCGTCGTAAATTACTTACAAGCGATAGACCCAGAGTTTTACCGCATCATTAATAGTTATGAAATTCAGTATAATGAGCCGCTTTATCAAGGGTATAACGGGTTTTCGATTGCTAATCCATATCTTGTCTCATCTTCACATGATGTTTCGTGGATGTTAGATGAACGCGTTAAAAAAAGTCTGTCTATTTCAGCAATGGATTATATGCTAACAACCGCGTTATCGGCGAAGTATTACTTTACCGCGGATTATGAAGTCCCGCTTCCTGGCTATCAATACTATGACCGTATTTCAGGAATTACCATTTATGAAAATGAGTACTTTATTCCTGTTGGAACGAGCAGTCTTTATTATGTATTAGAATCTGAATTCAACAAACTAAATCGTCAACAGCAACACTATGTATTTTTGAAATGCATTATTTTAGAAGATGAACGTTTAGCACAAACTTATGGTTTACAGTCGTTTGACCTTACACTATTACCAGAAAATCTAGGTGAGATTCAATACTTTGAGGCGGCTCAAATGCGTCAAATGCTCGGGGCAAAAGAAGTCAGGTATGAACCAAATAAAATTAAACATGATTATGTGACGTCATCTAAGACATTACTGACTTATTCTATTCCTTATAATGAAGGATGGAGAGCTTTTGCAAACGGGAAAGAAGTTCCTATTTATGAAGTAAATGATGGGTTCATTGGAATTGGTCTATCTGAGGGTGGAGAATATGAGATTGAGCTTATTTACTGCTCACCGGGATTTGGCCTTGGCTTTTCTGTTTCAGCTATTACATGTTTAATTATCCTTTCAAACTTTTATCACAGTTATGATCGTCGTAAAAAAATTGCCTCAATGTAGTTTGAGGCAATTTTTATTTGATAATGTGTATACTAAAGATAGATTTAACATAAGGAGAAGTGCTATGAAATTTAATTTTAAATGGATGATGAGTCTTTTTCTTGCTATCATTTTAATTTATCAAACGAATGTATCTTGTAAAGCGGAAAATATAGCTACACCTACCGATTTGCTAGTTCAGTTAAATGAAGCCTCTACCATTACGGTGAAAAAGAGTTGGTTTTCATTTAATAAACATTATAAAGTGTATGTTGAAGGTGAAAAAGTTGGTGAGATGGAGGGACTTTATTTTAACATTTTTGGAGAACGATTAGTGTTAAAAGACTTAAAGGGAAATGTTTATGGATCAGAACAGCAGGTGAAACGTTTTAATGTACGATTAAATCGAATAGCACAAGTTTATAATGGAGCAGATGATCCGGTTGGATTTATTGGAGAGCAAGTGATTCGTGATTTTTTTAGATGGGGAAAAACCTTTCACTTTTATGACACGAGCTTTAATGAAATTGCGATTTCAAAGCAACGTTGGTTTAGAATTTTTTCAGAATATATGATTGAAGACATGAACGGTGAAATGTTGTATAAAGTAAAGAAAAAATGGTCATTATTTACGACCACTTATGAAATCACCATTTATAATTCAACGATTTTACCTGTTGAACAGGCGTTATTTTTAACAGTGATTTTAAATTCTATAGATGAAGTAGATGAAAACAGCGAGTAAAAGGAAGAAGTGTATCATTCTTCCTTTTTATTGCGTATAATAGGTTTGAACCCAGTAATTTCTGTTAAAAAAGTCCTTATTATGAGGAATTATTTTCTATTATTTATTAATAAATGTAAATATTAGTTTTTTTTTGATAGACCCTTAAATTTTGTGGACGATTGTCATATAATAGTAAAGACTATAGTTTAGGAGATGGTGAACAATGTTCATTAAGATAGATGACATAAATATTTATTATGAAGTAGAGGGACAGGGGCACCCAATTCTGTTATTACATGGGTGGGGACAAAGTGTTGCTGCGTTTAAGCCAGTATTCGATTATTTAAAGCAAAATTTTCAAGTTTATAGTTTAGATTTTCCGGGATTTGGACAAAGTGAAGAACCAAAAAGTATTTGGTCGGTTTATGATTATGCCGATATGGTAGAAAAATTTGTTAAACAATTAGAGATTAAAAGCCCAACTATTTTTGGTCATTCTTTTGGTGGACGTGTTGGGATTATTTATGCAGGTCGTCAAAATGATTTAAATAAGTTAGTCTTAATCGATAGTGCAGGAGTTAAACCGAAACGTGGATTAGATTACTATATGCGAGTTTATACTTATAAGCTAGGTAAAAAAGTATTAAGCTTACCAGGACTACGTGCGTATAAAGAAAAAATGATGGAGAATGCAGGATCGTCTGACTATAAAAATGCCTCACCGATGATGCGTCAAATTATGAGTAAAGTCGTTAATGAAGATTTACAGCATTTAATGCCATCCATCAAAGCAGAAACGTTACTTGTATGGGGTGAATTAGATGATGCCACTCCATTAAGTGATGCGAAGATTATGGAACAAAAAATTTCTGGATCTGGATTAGTGGTCTTCAAAGGAGCGGGACATTATTCTTATTTAGATTGTTTAGGACAATTCTTCCGTGTTATTGATGTGTTCTTAGAAAAAGAAAGAGGTGAATAATCGATGAGTATGATTTTAGGTGCTTTATTAGGAATTTTAAGTTTGGCTTTGCTTTGGACACTGTGGGGACGTATGAGCCATGCCCTTCAAATGCTACAGCAATGTCATTATATGAATGATCGCTTTACGACTTGGATTGCTGGGCATCGTTTAGTTGCGTTACCTGTACCACTGTCAGTCTTAGTGATTGCCTACTGGGCGTTATTAGTGATTAGTTTCTTATTTCCACTTCCATCGTCAGTTTTAAGTGTTGGAACGATCGTTATCGGTATATTAGGGTTAGGAATGATTAAAATTAGTAGTGGAGTTTCAAAGGAATCGAAAAAACCACTAAAAATGACGGCTCGTGTGTGGCGTATTGTTGCAACAGGAACCATTATCATGTTATTAATTGCTGGATTAAGTTCATTATTTTTAAATGCAAGTGGTAGTATTCTACTTTCACAAATCACGGGATGGTTATTAACCTTTAACCTATTTGCTTATTTATTAATGTTACTTGCCAATCAGTTAAATAAACCGATGGAAAATAGTATTCGATTAGGGTTTATTAATGATGCGCGTCGTATCATCAAAGGATCGCCATCATTAGATGTAATTGGTGTAACTGGAAGCTATGGAAAAACGAGTACAAAACACGCGTTAAATGCTATTTTATCAGAACAGTTTAATACGTTAATGACACCTGAAAGTTATAATACGCCAATGGGAATTACGATCACGATTCGTAATTATTTAAAACCCATCCACAGTAAATTTATTGCTGAAATGGGTGCCTATAAAGTTGGAGAAATCAAGGAGTTATGCGAGATTGCTTATCCAAAATACGGGGTATTAACATCAGTTGGGCCACAACATTTAGAAACATATAAAACAATTGATAACGTTAAACGAACAAAATTTGAGTTAATTGAATATTTACCGCAAGATGGAATTGGTTTTATTAACATCGATGATGAAAATATTCGTGATTACTATGAAACAAAGTTTACTGGAAAATGTACCGTTTATACGTATGGAATTGAACGTGAAGCAGACTATCGAGCAAGTGATATTGTGGTGAGCGAAAAAGGTACAACGTTTAATGTGACATTCCGAGATGGAAGTGTTCATCAATTCCAAACGAAGTTATTAGGACTTCATAATATTTATAATACGGTTGCAAGTATTGCTTTAGGAAACGAACTAGGAATTCCAGTAGAAAAAATGCAAGTGGCTGTTCGTAAGATGAAGCCAGTCACGCATCGATTAGAATTACGTCGAAATGGAAACTTTACGATTATTGATGATGCTTTCAACTCAAATCCAGTGGGATCAAAAATGGCATTAGAAGTTTTAGGACAAATGAATGGAAAACGTATCGTTTTAACACCTGGAATGGTTGATTTAGGGACAGCTCAATTTGAATTAAATAAAGCATTTGGAACTTACATGAAAGATACATGTGACTATGTCATCTTAGTCGGTAAAAAACAAACAGAGCCAATTCAAGAGGGATTAAAAGAAGTCGGATTTGATGAAGACAAAATCACCGTTGCTGAAAACTTAACTGAAGCGTTTAAAGTGATGTATGAAGTGGTAGAACCGGGAGCGTTTGTTTTAATTGAAAATGACTTACCTGAATTATTTGCTGAATAGTTGTTGTAGATGATGAATTAAACTTTATAGAAAGTAGGGAAGTGGGATGGATGATCAAGTTTTAGACTTTATTAAAAAGGTTCAATCAATTTCACAGATTGGCTTATCATTTTCAACCGATCCATATGCGGTTGATAATTACAAAGAATTAAAAGAGATAAGTATTGAGATGTTACATGATTATACATCGTTACCTTTGAATGAATGTGACTTGTATAAAGATTTTACTTATCCAACCCCTCAACCTGCTGTACGTTCACTAGTTATTAACGAAGATCAAGTGTTGCTAGTTAAAGAGAAAGATAGCGGACTTTGGTCTTTACCAGGTGGTTGGTGTGATATTGATTGCTCACCTAAAGAAACTGCAATCAAAGAAACATTTGAAGAATCAGGATATATCATCGATTGTACGAAGTTATTAGCGGTTTTTGATAGAAGAAATTATATTAAAAAGTCATTATACGATGTGTATTGTCTATATTTCCTAGGGAATGTCGTAGCGGGAGAGCCAAAATGTAATCATGAAACTGAAGACATTGGTTGGTTTAACATCTCATCTTTACCGCCGCTTTCTCGTAAAAATTCAATTGAAGAGATTCAAAAGGCCTATGAAGTTTATCAAAAAAATTTAGAGACATATTTTGAATAATTGATACAAAAAATGTTTCTTAAGAGAGCTATTTCCTGATAAAATAAACATATGTTTTTACGTTCAGATAAGGTATACTTGAAGAAGGATACTAAACTTAAATTAAAGGGGGCTTCCTCATGAAGTTAAAAGTTGGTGTATTTTTTGGTGGTGAGTCTGTGGAACACGAAATTTCAATTATTTCTGCTAATCAGGCGATGCATGCCATCGATCAAACAAAATATGATGTTGTGCCAGTTTATTTGTCTAAAAAACGTGAATGGTACACAGGTGAGGCATTATTCGATGTCAAAGAATATAAAAATTTAGATGCGTTATTAAAAAAATGTCAACGTATTATTATCGTACCTAACAACGGTAAAATTCAAATCGAACGTTATCCAGCTAAAAAGTTTGGAAGCAATGTGGTTAATACAATCGATGTTGCTATTCCGGTTATTCATGGAACAAATGGTGAAGACGGGGCATTACAAGGATTCTTCGAATTAAATGGAATTCCTTATTCAGGATGTGAAGTCGCTGCTGCAGCAGTAGGGCAAGATAAAGTGTTTATGAAAAACATTTTACGTGATTCAGGATTACCAATTACAAAATATGTTTGGTATTACTCATCAGATTGGTATGCAAATCAAGAATCTTGTTTAGATACAATTGAAGAAAAATTAACGTACCCAGTTATGATCAAGCCTGCTAGCTTAGGATCAAGTGTTGGGATTTCTAAAGCAACTGATCGTGCATCATTAGAAGAAGGAATTACAGAAGCGATTAGTTACGACAATAAATTTATTGTTGAAGAAATGGTCACTCAATTAGTGGAAGTTAACTGCTCGGTTATTGGAGATTTCTCAAGTGCAAAAGCATCAGTTTTAGAAGAAGTGATGGGATCAGATGAATTCTTAAGTTTTAAAGATAAGTATGAAGGTGGAGGAGGTTCTAAAGGAGCCAAATCTTCTGGAACTAAATCACAAGGGATGGCAAGTACAAACCGTATTATCCCAGCCCGTTTAACAGAAGAAGGAACAAAATATGTCCAAGATCTTGCTTTACAAACATTCCGTGTATTAGGTAGTGCAGGAGTTGCTCGTATTGACTTCTTAATCAATGCAGAAGATAATAACGTGTATGTGAATGAAATTAATACCATTCCAGGATCATTATCATTTTATTTATGGGAAAAAACAGATCGAAACTTTACTGAGTTAATGACAAGTCTTGTTGAATTAGCATTAAAACGTCAACGTGAACGTGAAAGCTTAACATTCTCATTTGAGTCTAACGTTCTTGCATTACAAGGTGGAGGAACAAAAGGTGCTAAAGGCACAAAAGCCTAAGCGTTAATAAAAAGGAACTGACTAACAAGAGTCAGTTCCTTTTTCATTCGTTAAATGAAGTAAAGATTGTAATTTAGATTAAAGTCTAGCTTTACAATGAATCGTAAAATTAAAAAATATAATTTATTTTTAAGTTTTAAGAGATAATTAATGAATTAAGAGCAAAATAAAAAGTAGAGATTTAATCTCTACTTTTTATCCTTTATGCTCAATAGAAACATCAACCGGACGAGTGACAACTTGATCAACTAATCCGTAAGCTACTGCTTCTTCAGCTGACATGAAGTTATCGCGTTCAGTATCTTGTTCAATTTTTTCAAGTGGTTGACCTGTTTGAGCAGATAAAATGTGATTTAATTTATCACGAGTTTTTAAAATATGTTTTGCAGCAATGGCAATCTCAGTGGCTTGTCCTTGTGCTCCACCTAATGGTTGATGGATCATCACTTCGCTATTAGGCAAGGCAAATCGTTTACCTTTAGCACCGGCTGAAAGTAAGAATGCACCCATTGAAGCCGCCATTCCAACACAGATAGTTGATACATCACATTTGATATAATTCATTGTATCAAAGATAGCAAATCCTGCTGTTACTGATCCACCAGGGCTATTAATATAAAGGTTAATATCTTTATCTGGATCCTCAGCAGCTAAGAATAGAAGCTGAGCTACAACGATGTTAGCTGTATAATCATTAATTTCACCACTTAACATAATAATACGATCTTTTAATAATCGAGAATAAATATCGTATGCACGCTCACCGTGAGCTGTTTGTTCAATGACTGTTGGTACTAAATAACTACTCATAGGACACCCCTCTTTGTATAAAAATTCTATAGCACATTTTACCACAATTGGACAAAAAAATATAGCATTGCGTGGGCCATACTCTATTTTAATGTTGTGAGTGGTAATATATTCATTTTTCAATAAAAAAAGTTTAACATTTTTGTTAACAATTTGTTATTATAAACGCTTACACTAGTTTATAACTTGATTATCATGGTACAAATTGTTAGAATAAAAATGTAGTAATTTTTCACAATATAATATGTGTCTAATAAACACGTAGATGTGAAAAGTAACCAATTTTATAATATCTTAGGAGGAATCTACACATGGCTGTTAAAGTAGCGATTAATGGATTCGGGCGTATCGGACGCTTAGCTTTACGTTTAATGATCGAAAACAATAACTTCGAAGTAGTTGCAATCAACGACTTAACTGATGCTAAAACATTAGCTCACTTATTCAAATACGATTCAGCTCAAGGACGTTTCAACGGAGACATCGAAGTTAAAGAAGGTGCTTTCGTAGTAAACGGAAAAGAAATCAAAGTTACTGCTGAACGTAACCCAGAATTATTACCTTGGGGAGAATTAGGAGTAGACGTAGTATTAGAATGTACTGGATTCTTCACTTCACAAGAAAAAGCTGGATTACACTTAAAAGCAGGAGCTAAAAAAGTTGTTATCTCTGCACCAGCTACAGGAGATATCAAAACTGTAGTTTACAATGTAAACCAAGATATCTTAGACGGATCTGAAACAGTTATCTCAGGAGCTTCTTGTACAACTAACTGTTTAGCTCCAATGGCTAAAGTATTAAACGATAAATTCGGTGTACAAAAAGGATTCATGACTACAATCCACGCTTACACTAACGATCAAAATACATTAGATGCACCACACGCTAAAGGTGACTTACGTCGTGCTCGTGCTGCTGCTGCATCAATCGTTCCTAACTCAACAGGAGCTGCTAAAGCTATCGGTTTAGTAATCCCTGAGTTAAACGGAAAATTAGATGGTGGAGCTCAACGTGTTCCAGTTATCACTGGTTCATTAACTGAGTTAGTATGTACTTTAAACACTAAAGTATCTGCTGCTGAAATTAACGAAGCAATGAAAGCTGCTGCTAACGAATCATTCGGATACACTGAAGAAGAATTAGTATCTGCAGACATCATCGGAATTTCTTACGGATCATTATTCGATGCAACTCAAACAAAAGTTATGGAAGTTAACGGAGAGCAATTAGTTAAAGTTGCTGCTTGGTATGACAACGAAATGTCTTACACTAACCAATTAATCCGTACTTTAGGATACTTCGCTTCTTTAATTAAATAATTTTAGTTAAGCGATATATTAGAAGCTATCCCCACTCGGGATAGCTTTTTTTTATTTTTTAAGTGACAATTGATCGATGAAAGCTTAGAATAAAAATAATAAATTAGGTCATGTTAAACAAAGAGGTGAGTGGTGTGAATGTTGCTATTTTAGCGATTGGAAATGAGGTTCTTAGTGGGAAGACAATTAATACAAATAGTGCATTTATCGCAAAACAAATCGAGCAATTAGGTGGAAAGGTCACACATCAACAAGTTGTTCCTGATAATGAAGATGAAATCGTACGTGGATTACAGACGGCATATGAATATGCTGAGATGGTCATTACCATTGGTGGATTAGGTCCAACAGTCGATGATTTATCAAGAGATGGAGTGGCTAGATATTTTAAAACAGAGCTAGTTTTTGATGAAGGTATTTATGAAGGGATTTGTGATTACTTCAAACGTAGTCAAAAAAACATTCCGTTTAATAATCAACGTCAGGCGTTTCGATTTAAAGAAGGTTTAGTCTTACCAAATCATAATGGAACAGCACCGGGATTATTTTTAAGCCAAGATAACCAATCCGTTTTCTTACTACCTGGACCTCCTGCGGAACTTGAATTGATGTTTTTAGAGAGTGTCAAACCCTATTTGGTTGAAAAAATAGGAGAGCGTAAAATTAGTAAAAGTTATCGCCTATGTGGGATTGGTGAGTCTTATGCTGAGGAAATGATTTTACCTTTGTATGATCGTTATCCGCACTTAAACATAGCCCCATATTGTGCTCCAGATAAAGTCGATTACATTGTCTCAACGATGGATGGTTATGAATCAGAGTTAGAAAACTTTGATCAAGAATTTAAAGAACTAATGAAACATTACTACATAGGTAATCAAGAGACGGATTTGGCAGAAGTGATTGTTACTATTCTTCGAGAAAAGCGGCTAAAAATAGCAACGGCTGAAAGTAGTACCGGAGGTTTGCTTTCATCTGCTCTTGTGAACGTTTCTGGAGCCTCTAGCGTGTTTTTAGAAGGCGTTGTAACATATAGTTATGAATCCAAGCTAAATCGCTTAAACATTGATAAAAAGCGTTTAATGGAGTTTGGTGCAGTTTCAGAAGAAATTGCTTCTGATATGGCGCTTAATTTAGCTCAACTAACAGGCGCTGATATTACGATCGGAATCACCGAAATTGCAGGTCCCAATGGTGGAAGTGAAACGAAACCAGTTGGATTAGTTTACATCGCGATCTATGTGTGTGGGCAAATTCATTTAAAATCATACATTTTTAATGGAAATCGTGAAAAAATAAGACAGCGTACTGTAGCTGAAGGATTATATTGGCTTCATTACTATATAAAAGCGCTTTAACAAAAGGTAATGTTTGAATTATATGTTAAAAAGCGTTAAAATAATATTGTGAAAAATAATTTAAGGAGGACTCATCACATGAACAAAAAAACTGTTAAAGATGTTGAGTTAAATGGAAAGAAAGTCCTTGTACGTGTTGATTTTAACGTACCAATGAAAGACGGAAAAATTACAAATGACAATCGTATCGTAGCGGCATTACCTACAATCAAATACATCTTAGAAAATGGTGGACGTGCTATCTTATTCTCTCACTTAGGAAAAGTGAAAACTGAAGAAGATAAAGCATCTAAATCATTACGTCCAGCTGCAGAGCGTTTAGCTGAATTATTAGGAAAAGACGTTAAATTTATCCCTGAAACTCGTGGAGCTGAATTAGAAGCTGCTATCGCTGAGTTAAAAGATGGAGAAGTTTTAATGTTTGAAAACACTCGTTTCGAAGATTTAGATGGTAAAAAAGAATCTAAAAACGATCCTGAGTTAGGAAAATATTGGGCTTCTTTAGGAGATATCTTTGTAAACGACGCATTCGGTACTGCACACCGTGCTCATGCATCAAACGTTGGAATCTCTGCTAACTTAGAAGCTGTAGCTGGATTCTTATTAGAAAAAGAAATCGAATTCATCGGTGGAGCTGTTGATGCACCTCAACGTCCAATGGTTGCTATCTTAGGTGGAGCAAAAGTATCTGATAAAATCGGAGTTATCGAAAACTTATTAGATAAAGCTGACAAAGTATTAGTTGGTGGAGGAATGATGTTTACATTCCTTAAAGCTCAAGGTAAAAACATTGGTAAATCTTTATGTGAAGAAGATAAATTAGATTTAGCAAAAGCTTTATTAGAAAAAGGTGGAGACAAATTAGTTTTACCAATCGATACAGTTGCTGCTAAAGAATTCTCTAATGACACTGAATTCCGTGTTGTTTCAGTTGATGAATTAGCTGATGACGAAATGGGATTAGATGTTGGACCTGCTACTGTTGAGTTATTCTCTAACGTATTAAAAGATGCTAAAACAGTTGTATGGAATGGACCAATGGGTGTATTCGAAATGTCTAACTTCGCTAAAGGAACAATCGGTGTATGTGAAGCAATCGCTAACTTAGAAGGTGCTATTACAATCATCGGTGGTGGAGATTCAGCAGCTGCTGCAATGCAATTAGGATACGCTGATAAATTCTCTCACATCTCAACAGGTGGAGGAGCTTCTTTAGAATATTTAGAAGGTAAAGAATTACCAGGTGTTGCTTCATTAAGCGAAAAATGCTGTGGATGCGGATGCAAATAATTTTTTAAATTAAACTAAAAGGAATTCACCTTTTTGTGGATTCCTTTTTTAAAGCAAAGTACGTGATCAAACGTTACATAAAATATGAATTAGAGGTGAGTTTCATGAGAAAACCAATCATCGCAGGAAACTGGAAAATGAACAAAAATTATGATGAAGCTGTAGAATTCATCAAAGCTGTAGCAGACAAAGTGCCAAGCTCAGATAAAGTAGAAACTGCTATTTGTGCGCCAGCATTATACTTACGTTCATTAGTTGAACATCAAGGAGAAAACTTACGTATTGGTGCTCAAAATATGCACTTCGAAGCTAACGGTGCATTCACTGGAGAAATCGCTCCAGGTATGTTAAAAGACTTAGGAGTAACTTATGTTATCTTAGGACACAGTGAGCGTCGTGAAATGTTCAACGAAACTGATGAAACAGTTAACAAAAAAACTCATGCAGCATTTGCTAATGGATTAGTTCCAATCGTTTGCTGTGGAGAAACTTTACAAGAACGTGAAAATGGAACAACTAATCAAATCGTTGATTCTCAAATCACACGTGCTTTAAAAGGATTATCATTAGAGCAAGTTAAAGAAACAGTTATCGCATACGAACCAATCTGGGCAATCGGAACTGGTTTAACTGCTACTAACGAACAAGCTAACGAAACAATCGGATACATCCGTTCAGTTGTCGCTCGCGAACATGGTCAAGAAGCTGCTGATGCAATCCGTATCCAATACGGTGGATCAGTTAAACCTAGCACAGTTGCTGGTTTAATGGCTCAACCAGAAATCGATGGAGCTTTAGTTGGTGGAGCTTCTTTAGATGTTGAATCATTCTTAGGATTATTAGAATTCTAATATTAACTCAATAATTAAAAAGTCATCTTCTTTTGAAGATGGCTTTTTTTATATTTTTTAATAATAACTTTGATGACGATTTAAGTAGTTCATATCTTATACTTCTTCTTAGTTGTATAATCGCCCAATTTCTACATAATTAGTTCATAGTCGTAAATACTAAGAAAGGTAAACTATGAATTTTTGAGGTGATTGGGATGAAGTTGAAGCAACTCTTTTTATTTGGATTATCTTTTATATTTTTTATTGCAACCGTTGCTTTTGGAACCCAAACAGTAAACGCAGAAGTAGCTAAATCAAAATCGATTTATAAATATATTCAAGCCATACGTGAGATGCCTTATCTTCCAGCTAATTATCAATATGTTGATTGGAAAGATAAAGCAACCAAGTTTAATGATCTGTTATTTGATATGAATAATCATGATTTAATGTTTGGTGAGGCAGTTTCTGAAAATACTGGGCGGGAAACACTTGGAATCGTGACATATACTGACGAGAAAAGAGATACAAAAACAACTCAAGCTTTAACTTTAATGAGTGCTTTATTATCTGCTGAAAAGTTAAATAAAGAAAGCATTGGACAAGATAAATTACAAGAACTTGTTCAGTTTGTTGAAGCGTATTACAATATTCAAAATGGTGAAGGAACACTTTTGAACTATCAAGATATAGATAGTACCGAACTAAGTTTTTGGCAACAAATTTATCCAGCCTTAATGTATTTTATGTTAATGGATCGTTATGAAGCCACGATTGACTCGGATGCTATGCTTCGAAACATTGCTGATACTTGGTATGAGGTAACGATGGATTTAGGTGGCAGTGATGGAATTGTTGATTTTGGATATACAGGTTACGATTTTAAAAATAAAAAACCATTTGATAATGGTGAGTGGACTGAACCAGATGCAGCTGCAGGGGTAGCGTTGCTTGAGTATTATGCATTTCAAAAGTTCAATGATCGAAAATATATGAAAGCAGCAAGCTTATGTATGAACTATTTAGATGAGTTTCAACGTAATCCAGGTTATGAGTTACTGTATCTTTATTTACCTTACTTATCAGCAAGGTTAAACGCGGTTGAAGATTATAACTTTAATACAGCTAAGTATATGGAGTTTTTCTTTACACAAAGTGATTATCGACATGAATATGGTGTCTTAAAAGAGGGCTATGGAGCAGGTTTAATTGGAGAACGTACACAATATGGAGGTTCACCTTATTCTTTTCAAAGTATAGTAGGGGCAACTGCTTTAGTTCCTATGTTAAAATATGATCAACGTTATGCGGTTGAGGTAGGAAAATATTTATTAAATTTAACTCAAAATTTAAATCTCTTTTATGAGATTAATGATCCGACTTATCAAGATTTAATTCCGACTGAAAAAGTAGAGAAGGATCGTGAAACTAGTGATCAAAAGTTATCGGTATTAAGTGGTACTTATTTAGGATTATTAGGTGCGATGATTGAGCCAACTAATATCGATGGAATTTTGAAAGTAGATTTAAATACGAACGAGTACTATATTGATGAAGCCAGACAATATCCTAGCTTCTTAATGTTTAATCCACATGAAGATGAAAAGACCGTAACATATGAGATTCAAAGTGAGGGTAAAGTCGATTTATATGATATGGTGAGTCATAGTTTTATCGCACAAAATGTAATGAATAAAACAGAGATTAATATTAAATCTACTGATGCGGTTATTATTTTAGAAATTCCAATCGAAGCGGGAGATAATCAATTTAAAATTGACCGAAAAGTAGAGCGTAGTGTCACAGCAAATGTTAAGGCATCCGTAAATATTGTCGGTATCTCAGAATATGAACCGATTGCTGATAACTATCCGATTGATTTAGAGATTAAATCAACCGATGATACAGCTGTTTCCAACATTACGATTTATGTTGATGGAAAGCCTGTATTTAAAAACGTCACTTATACAAAGCCCTACACTGTAGAAGTGGATCAACTAGCTAATGGATATCATATTTTAGAGGCTGAAATTACAACAAATACAGGTGCGAAAGATCATTCGTATGCTCGAATTTTTATTCAAAAAGAGGATAATCCATATATCATTAATGATCATGCTCATGATATTGCTAATTGGAGTTCTTATCAAAATGGATATGCCAACCTCATTGAGGAAAATAAAGAGATTCGAATTGGAGGAGCAACTGGTAGTGGTGTGATTAGTCAGCCATTTGAGATTGATTTTAGTCAAGTTCCTATGCTTGATTTACAAGTGGGTGGTTTCACAGGTCCATGGTCTTTGATTGTTAAAGATGTAACGAATAATCAAGATTTTTATTTACTACATAATAGTACGGAATCAGGCCATATTATTGTCCCTATTAACTATAATTTAAACAAGTTAAATCCAAGCACGTTTCATTTATTAGGAAAACATGATATTCAACTAGCAATTGTAACTGATGAAGATGATCAGGAAGTTGTTTTACAAAATGTTCGTATTTTTAATCAAGGATTACAGCCATTAGAAGAACGTCAGTGGAAACAATCCTTTACCACTCAAAAAATTACTCACTGGCAGTCTCGTTTAAATGCATTAGCTAAAATTAATTACTATCATGGAACGGCTAATGTTCTTAATTTAAATCCTGATGGAAATGGTGGGATGCAAACGGGGTATTTTGAAGTTGATTTAACTAAAAATCCTCAATTTAAGATTAAAGTTCAAGAAGTTGATGAACTTTGGTCATTACTTGTTTATGTAGAGAGTAGTGATCGAGGGTATTATTTACAATATCCAACTGATAAGACTGGAACATTTACTTATGACATTGATAAAGTTTTAGAAAAGGCGATACCTAAAGAAGAGCTAGACAATCATTTGAATCTTCAGTTTTGGGTCGTTTCAAACGGTCAGTACGGTTCAGAAGTCAAGTTAGATTATTTACGAATGGAATATTCGAAAAATTGGCTTGAAATCCTAGCTATTGGAGGAATTGCTTTATTGAGTGTGATAGGAATTTGTGTTAACTTAAATAAAGATCGATAATAAAAATACCGATAGAATAGCTCGAGGTCACTGAAAAACGCATCACAATAAATGGAAACCACTGAAGCAAGAATTGTCTCAGTGGTTTTTCTTATACATGATATAATTTTACTATCATTGACATCTTTGGAGGCTCACCATGATTAAAGACTTTGAACAATTATCATTAAATCTTTCTCAAGGACATCCCTTATACGATAAAATCGTTCCCAAAAATCATCCCTTACGTTTAATCGAGGAACAGATTGATTTTTCATTTGTCACACCGTTACTAAGTGATCGTTATTCCATTGATTATGGACGTCCTGCCTATTCTCCTGAAGTCATGTTTAAGTTATTATTCCTTAAAATGCTTTACAATCTGTCGGATGAGCGTGTCATTCAAGAGGCTCAAGTCAATATGGCTTATAAATACTTTTTGAATTTAGACCCCGAAGATCCACTCATGCATCCGTCTTCCTTAACTAAGTTCAGAAAACTGAGATTAAATCAGGAGGACATCTTAGAGGATTTATTAGGTGAAGTGATTAACCAAGCGATTCAAAAGAACTTAATTCCATCAAAGACACTGATCATGGATGCCACACATACACGAAGTCAGTATAAAGTTAAAACTCCCATTGAGAATTTAAGAGAGGTTTCTAAAAATATCCGAAAACAACTTTATCGTTACGTTCCTGAGGTGAAGGATCATGTTCCTCCAAAGCTTCATTCCACTGCTTCACTTGAAGAAGAGGTCATTTATACTCAAGAATTAATAGAGTTTTCTCATCGCTATCAAGATAAAAATAGACCGATTCAAGAAGCGAGAGAAAAAGCGTTAGATATCCTAAAAAATCGAACCTACCAAGCCATTCTTTCTATCTCAGATCCAGAAGCTAAAATGGGTTATAAATCTAAAACTGAGGCGTTTGCCGGATATAAGACACATCTAGCCATCACGGAGGAGCGTCTCATTACAGCGATTGAAGTGACCACGGGTGAAGTCAGTGATGGAAAGTATTTGAAAACATTGGTTGAAAAATCAAAAAAGAACGGGATAGAAGTGAAAGAAGTCTTAGCGGATGCCGCCTATTCAAGTAAAGAGAACTTAGGGTACATGGAGCAAGAAAATATAACAGCTGTAACGCCGTTAAATCCAATTGTCTTAAATGGTGGAAAACGAGAAGTTGAAGGATTTGAATATAATAAAGATGCGGGACAAATGAGATGTCCAGCTGGACATTTAAGTGTCAGAAAAGCCCGTACGGGAAAGAAAAATCAAAAAAAGAATCAGAGTTTAACCTATTACTTTGAGATAGAAAAATGTAAGCATTGTCCTTTAAGAGATGGATGTTATCGACCAGGGGCTAAGTCGAAAACCTATTCTATGACCCTTAAATCGGACATTCATCAAAAAGCTATCGACTATCAGAAGACAAATGAATTTAAAGAGAAGAAAAAACAACGTTATAAAATTGAGGCCAAAAATGCCGAGTTAAAACAGTCTCACGGATTTCAAACATGTAAATTCGCGAGACTTTTCGGCATGAAAATCCAGGCCTATTTAACTGCCTTTGTCGTTAATGCCAAGAGAATAGTGAAGTTAGTGACAGAAAAACAAGCGATCTTTCAGATAGGTTTATTGGATCTCATACAAAAAATGGATATGATAGAGAATAAAGAAAAAGGAGCCTATTATTTTATAAATAATAAGCTCCTTTTTCAGTGGCCTCGAATAGCTCTATCGGTATTTTTTATTAATTTGGATAAATTTTGTAGAGGTTTGACACTTAAAGGCTGTTATTTCTAAAATTATGGTAAAATAATAGCGGGGGTGGAACCTTAATGATTATTAAAACAGAAATCATTGATTCTTTTTTAGAGCATGGTAATTTAAACATGGTTAAAGATCATTGGATCTATCATTCGATTATTCCAGGTGAATATATATTTGAAGAACCATCATATGTTAATAAAGAGCTTGTCGTTCATTTATATGAAGCAATTCAAAATAGATTATATAACTTCAAACCTTTAAATGAAGGATTATGGCATCAAATATTTCAAGGCATGAGTATTCCTGATACTACAGCTATTTATTTAATTGCAGGGGCACCTAAACCTTATGATGGATTCGTAAGGGAAGATCAATCAGGAATGCGTTGCATTATTTTAGATTTAGTGCGACTATGTACGTATGCTGATCGTTTAGAGGAATTAGACTATATTGCCACTGATTTTTTGACACACGAATTAGCTCATGTTTTAATCAGTGAAAAGTATCCATATTATAAGCACTCACCGAAAGTCGATGTTTTAAAACAGCTTGTTTTCGATGAAGGGATTGCGCATTTCTTATCTTATAAAGAAGATGTTTTATCATTAGACTGGCATACAGAGCAAATGAATAATAGACGAGAATCTGTCTATCAAAAGCTACGATATTATTTAACACAAGAAAACTCGCTCACGCAAGAGGCGTTTCTAAAAGCAAATACCGGTTCATTTTGGGATAAATATGCCTCTATTTCAGGAATGTTTGCGGTTATTTCTTATTGTGAACAAGGCGGTAAACTTGAAGAATTGTTAGATCAAGGACCTGATGTCTTAATTGAAATTATTGAAAAAGGTATCTGATTATATCAGATACCTTTTTTATGTCAGACTTCCATGATGATAGGGAAGATACTTGGACGACGCTTTGTTTTTTCGTATAAGTAACGTTCAAGCGCCTTTTTAATTCGATTTTTCATCACAAGGATTTCATTTGTTTCATTAGAAAGTAATGATTCAATCTCTGTTTCTGTTATTTCTTTGACTTCATTCATTAAGTCTTCTGATTCTTTAACATAAACAAAACCACGCGTTACGACATATGGTTCACTGATCAGTGTTTTGCTTTCTTTATCAATTGTTGCTACAACAATAAGCATTCCACCTTCAGCAAGCATTCTGCGATCTCGCAGTACGACATTTCCAACATCACCAACACCAATTCCATCGACTAGAATGTCTCCCGTACGAACACGTCCATTAATTTCTGCACTATGTTTGGTTAATTCTAAAACTTGACCTGTGGATAAAACACGGATGTTATCTTTAGGAATACCAACTTTTTCAGCAAGATTTTTGTGATGAACGAGATGACGATATTCACCGTGAACAGGCATAAAGAATTTTGGATGAGTTAGTCTAAGAATTAGCTTCAGTTCTTCTTGGCAAGCATGTCCTGAGACATGAACAGCTTCTAAATCTTTGTAGATAACGTTACATCCTTTTCGATAAAGCTCATTAATGACGCGCCCGATAAGTTTATCATTTCCAGGAATAGGAGAGGCTGAAATAATAAATAAATCATTTGGCTTTAGTTTAATATAACGATGGTTTGAAAAAGCGATACGTGCTAAAGCTCCCATTGGCTCTCCTTGACTACCGGTAACAATCAGAGTAAGTTCATCATCTGGAACTTGATTGATGTTGTTAATATTAACAAGTTGATCATCATTTATATGTAGATAACCAAGTTCAGTCGCAACACTTGAGATGTTTTCCATGCTACGTCCACTAAAAGCGATTTTACGATTGTAGCGGGATGACGCATCAATAATTTGCTGCATTCGATGGATATTAGAAGCAAATGTGGCGACAATAATGCGTCCTGTTGCATGTTCAAATAATTTAGTAAATGTCTCGCTAATCGCTTGCTCAGACATTGTATATCCTTTACGTTCAACATTTGTACTATCTGACATTAAAAGAAGAATACCTTCTTTTGCAAGTTCAGAAATACGTTCAAAGTCCATTGGTTCATTATCAATAGGAGTTAAGTCAATTTTGAAGTCACCCGTGTGAAAGATAATTCCTGCAGGAGTATGAATGGCTAATGAACAAGAATCAGCAATACTGTGAGTATTACGAACATATTCAATCCCTAAGTGACTAAAGGACGTAATTTCACGAGGTTTTACGATGTTTAGTGACGTCGTTGAAAGTAGGCCATGTTCTCTTAGCTTTGTTTCAATTAACCCAATCGTAAGCTTCGTTCCATAGATAGGAATATTAATTTGTTTTAAGATGAATGGAATCGCTCCGATGTGATCTTCATGTCCATGAGTAATAAAGATTCCTTTAATTTTTGATTCATTATCAATTAGATAAGTAATATCGGGAATAATTAAATCAACCCCATACATGCTTTCGTCAGGGAAGGCAATTCCACAATCAATGACGATGAGTTCATCTTCATATTCAATGGCTGTCATGTTTTTTCCAATTTCACCTAAACCACCGAGTGGAATGACTTTAAGTTTTTGTGTTTCTTCCAAGTTTAACACCTTCTTTAGTTAGAGTTGTTAGTATTATTATAATTGCATTATCAAAACATATACTTGTCTAAAGAGATGAAAGGTGGAGAGATGTTTAAAATCACACAAGTGCTTAATTTTACTTACGTTAATATAGATAAAGCCACTATATTTTTATATAAATCATTTATGGAATAAAAAAAGCCATCTTAGGAATGGCTTTTTAAACAGTTAGTTCAACAACATATTTGTATTTATCTGAACGGTAGTAGGTTGTTGTGTATTCAATGTTACGATTATACTGATCTTGACTAATACGTGTACGCTTTAACACGGCATCATTAATAGAAATTTCTAAAGCCTCACTAATCAGTTGATCAGCTAACATGGCCTCGATATATTCTTCTGCATGCATGATTTGAATGTTTTGTGCAGCTAACAATTGATAAAGGGATCCGTAAAGTTCGGCATCAACTGGAAGATTTAAAAATCCAGGCACGTATGAGATGGTGTACATGATAATATCGTTATTAACCATGCGAATACGACTTAATTTTAAAACCTGTTCGTTTGAATTGATATTTAATGCTGCTGCTACCGTTTCATCTGGTGTAACGAGTGAAACATTAATTTGTTTATTTTTTAAAATTAATCCCTGTTCTTGCATTTTTTGAGTAAAGCTTTTGACCGTCGATAACTTATCGGCAATAGCGCTTGATAAAACAACGGTTCCCTTTCCACGACCACGTTCTTTTCTTAATAAACCCTCATTTACTAATTCATTTACAGCCTGACGAATCGTCATACGGCTAACCCCAAACATATCTTCTAGCTCATTTTCGGATGGAATCGTACTTCCTACTGCGTATTCTTTATTAATAATCTTATGTTTTAAGATATCTTTAATTTGTAAATACAGTGGCTTAGAGTCTTTTGAGCGGTCAAGTACCATAAAATCTCCTCCTATTTTCATAAAGCGATATCATTAAATCATATCATAATGTTTTTTATATGATTTATCAATACTCTTAATTGTTTAAACTAAAAACATAAGCATGTTTTTTAGTTTAAAACCAAATTTATCATCTATCATTAAGTCAATCACATGAACATGGTTAAGTAGCTTAAAAGTTACCGTTCGTACCAAATCGATTAATTAAAATGAATGTCTCATTTCATTCTAACCCTTTAAAATACGAAAATCTAATCATTTACTTTATCTTATTTATGTTGGTTTAATATTAGACGAAATAAACGTGATGATTATGGGATGTTATAAAAGATAGAAATAAAAAAGGTAGGATCTTAATAAAATGAGGTCCTACCTTTAATTTACCATATAAAAATGCTTTCATTGTATAAAAATGTTCAAATTCATAAATTATCCAATTATTATGTCAGCTTTTGGATAACGTACTTTTACTGGATGAGAATTTGTACGGAATATCATTAAGAACGTGACGATTCCAATACGTCCGATAAACATAGTTACAATTAAGACGATTTTAGCGAAAGAAGTTAATTCCCCGGTAATCCCCATCGTAAGTCCTGTTGTACCAAATGCCGATGAAACTTCAAAGAAGATTTCCATTAACGAAAAGGGATCACTTGCACAAATTAATATTCCTATCTATGGAACGAAGCTTACGATTGGGTTAATTGAAACAAAGCTAAGAGAACATGGCCTACTTTCA
>Ga0181466_1000035_pt1 | contig 33555 bp, 32 predicted proteins | sample InSIn4gowninarea_FD_119078 | JGI IMG/M metagenome (GOLD analysis project Ga0181466, IMG submission 119078) | Clean room microbial communities from NASA Spacecraft Assembly Facility at Jet Propulsion Laboratory, Pasadena, California, USA -... ... | reverse complement strand
GAAATAAATAATTAAAATGAAGTTGCTCGCTGTTGCAAAAACGGTCTGCCAGTGCAAATAAATGATTGGTAAAGTTGGAGCAAAAAACAGCCGCTACATGCAGTTTTAATCTTTCTTCATCATTTGCCGTATGCACTTCATCAGAAATAGTTTTGGCTAATGCCGTAATGGAAGCAATTACCTGTTCATTACTTCCATCAACAAACAAAGGAACTTTTGGTAAATAAGGCAATTCTTTGCGCAGGCTTTGCAAGGGATACAATACTCCATACTGCTGATGTCTGCTTAATACGTCAATAGAGATGCCGCCGCTGGTATGAACAATGATTGTATCAGGAAGATCTAATTGTGCGGCAATGGCTGGTATTGCGCTATCGCTGGTTGCTATTATACATATTTCTGCTTCCTGTTTTATTTGAATTAAATCGGTAATTGGTGCTGCCTGTAAAAACGTTGCACAATGTTGCAAAGCTTGTTGAGTGCGGCCAAACACCTGCAGAATAGTATGGTTGGCTTGTAATAACATGTTGCCCAGTACCTGCGCTACATTGCCTGTGCCGATGATAACGATTTTCATAGTGCTGCAATAATAAAAACAAACACAATATTGCTGTTAAGGATAAATACAATGCAACATAATATGTTTAGAATGAAAAAGCACTGTCTTTTTAATCTTAAACATCCTCTTTAGCTTATTGCATGTATCATACAAAGTGGCACTTTGGTATTTTTAGTTAATCCGAATAAAAGGAAATGCTGCTGTAAGAATACTTGGTGAATGAAAGTTACTGATCAGCTTATATCTGTCCTTGTCAGTTACATCCTTATCAAAAATCAACAAAAAAGGCTGCCTGAAAAGGCAGCCTTGTAAAACCTAACATACCACACAAACTTTGAATTATATTAATAGCCATTGTATCTTCTGTCGGGTGTGTACACTATAGCAGGTTGTGCTACATAACGTCTCGCATACGTATATTGGTGCACCGGATTATCCGTCCATACATCAAAACCCCTGTGCTCTACTGTTACACGGTCTTCCCTGCCGATGCGTATAGAGTGTGGCAAACGAGCGGCTATTTGCCAGCCGCCACGCGACGGATAGATGTATTGATGCGTGCGAAAACTGAAATACACATTACTCTGCGGATAATAAAAAAACGATTCAACGCGCACTATCTTATAAGGCACCGGACGGGGTGGTTGTGCGGCTGCCCGTGTGGTTGTAAAAGCAATGGCCATTAGCAAAAGCATGGTGTAAAAAATTTGTTTCATACTCGTAATATTTAGTTGCAGTAAAGACATGCTGCTGCATCAATAGTTTAGCAGTGAGGTGTTCGTTTAACATTTCTTAAGCAAATGAATATTTATTAACAATTGGCAATCAATACCTTTTTAATAATACTTTTTACCAGAACATTCACCTCGTCAGTTGGTTATGGCTTACACTTTGATAAGCTGAAAGAGTAACCACAAAAATTTATGTTATGAAAAAGATTATGATTGTATTGGTAAGCGGCTGTATGCTGCTAGCCTGTAACAGCTCATCTAGCAATAACCAGGACAGTGTGGACAGTGCACAAAATGTAAATGATAGTACGAACGTTGTAAGCAACAACACTTCCGACTTTGCTACCGAAGCTGCCAGCGGTGGTATGATGGAAGTAAAGCTAGGACAATTGGCTCAGCAAAAAGCACAAAATCCGAGAGTAAAAGACTTTGGGGCTATGATGGTGAAAGATCATTCGCAAGCCAATGATGAACTGAAAGCCATTGCTGCAAGGCAGAATATTGCATTGCCCGACAGCATGAGTAATGACAAACAGCAAAATGTACAGAAACTAAGCGATAAGACCGGTAAAGACTTTGATAAAGCTTATATGGACATGATGGTTGATGACCATAAGGAGGATATAGATAAATTTAAAGATGCTGCCCAGAATGTACAAGATACTGCTGTAAAGGCTTTTGCATCTAAGACACTACCGATACTGCAAAAACACCTTGACTCTGCACAGGCAATTCAGCAGGCATTGAAGTAAAGCTTATTCAACCCATTGCAGCTTACAAATGGGGGTTGGCGCTACCCGCACGAGCGCAGCTTTTGCTGGGTTGGCGGGTAGTTTTACTGTATAAAAAGTGAGGTCTTTACCATTGGATTGTTGGTAAAGCTCCTGAATATTAAATACAGCTTCGTTGGTATGGACCGTTACCATTTCACTGCTTATACCTTTACGCTGTTCATTCATCACAATTATTTTTCTTATAAAAGCAGTATCAACATTAGCCAATGCAAACGTCAGGCTTGTATTGGCATTTTTGTGCACCTGTACCGTTTGCACACTATCGCCGTTTGCCGATGCTATCTGCTTTTTATCCATATACAACTTCCAGTCGTCAGCAGATTGACAGTTAGATAAAAAAGCTATTAGTAATAGTATTAAAGAACAAATTTTTAAGAGCATAAAAGCTAATTGATAACTAATTTAAGAGTAACATTTAAGGAAAAGATACAAGATTTTCAAATGCAACACTAAAAAGAAAAAAGCTAGAGCTATAGAAAAGTAAGGTACGTAATACCGTAAGGTTTTAATTTTGAATGGCAGTTAATTTACCCTTTTCAAAATACAAATAACCGCCATCATATACCCATTGTTCAGTAACACTATAAGTAGTTATAGTTTTATTTATTTTGTTAGGCTCTCCCCATGATAATTTACATTGTTCTTTATTCCATCCGATAAATACTCTTCCTTTAACAATGTTATTCCAAATATCTAAACCATATCTCTTTTTTATTTTATCAGCGTATGGCTTTTCCCAAAACTCATAACTAAAACTTCCTTCCATAATGTATGTTCCATATCTATATAAACCTAAGTCTTTCTCTGGCACTATCTTTACATACAATGAATCAGAAAGAATCAACCATCTTTTATTAGTAGTTGTATCTTTTAATATTTTGTAAGTTTTACCTGGTTGAATCTTTGTGTTTGCAAAAGATTCGAATTTAGCACTAGAATTAGCAACGTATAAACTTGGTTTGAGTGTTGTGTCTTTTATTGGATTGTAAGGAGCAGCATCTTCAGGGTTCTTAAAAATCAGTTCACCATTGCTTATAGAAATTTGTGCGATGCAAACTTGTGCCAGCAAAATCATTATTATTAATAAAAGCACTTTCATTAAAAGAAATTTTTTAAAATTTTACTTCCTATTGTTTTCACTTAAACAGCCTTCGAAACTAACCTCAGTGGAAAATTATTTACTTACAAAATACCTTAATTTTCAGTCAGATTATTTTAAATCTATATCAAGTTTCCATTCTTTAACTCCCAAAAGATTTAAAATTAGAATTCCTGTAATTCTATATAAAAGGATATTTGCTTTTTCTAATTCATTAGGATCAATATCTGTGCTACCATGAGTTATACTATTACGAATTTCTTTCAATCTTTTAACAGGTATTGGAAACAGAGATAAATTCAACCCTTGATTTTCTAAAAATGAAAGTAATGGGATTTCCATAGGTCTGTAAGATAGGTTGCTGCGTACTGATTGCCACATAGTTTTAAAATCCATATAGTCCTTTGGATCTAATGCTTGAAGTAGTATATTTAGAGCTTCGTTACATTTCTTTGTCACTTCTTTTTTACTTATAATTGGAACGAATCTTTCTCCATCTGCTTTACTTCCTCCTTTACAAATTTCAATGATGTTATAACGGATAAGAAAACTTGAACTACAACCTGCTATTATTGACTGAATAAACATTTCAATAGCTTTCGATAGTTTCTTGTAATTGTCCAATGCACCTTTCTGCCAATTTGATTGCATAAACTCAACAAAACTCCAAAAGTTTTTAAAATCCCAAAAATTACCTGAATTATTTATAAGATTCTTACGCGACACTTTTTTAATTAAAATCGTATTCTCTTTTAAATGTATTCTCGACAGAGTATAATCAATAGAAGTTTGAAAGTAGAAGGATGCCAGAAGCCGAACAATTTCAGCATATTCTATTGCTTTTTCTTCTGAAATATCCTTATTGTATTTAAATTGAATGTTAGGCTCCTTAATTATTTTCAATTCCTTATTATTTCTTTAATCTTCGTAATAAAAATTAAATTCAGGTCTAAATTCACAATGTTCAAGACTATAAAAATTATGCATTTTATCCATTCTGCTAATCTTGAATTCACCTGCCTGTCTAGAAACCGGTTTATAAAAATCTTTTACCACTTCAAAACTAGATTCGCCCAAATAAAATTCGCCTGTATTTAGTTTATTACCTGTAGGATTTAAATATAGTTTAACTGAATCTATTAGTATACTAACAAATTTTAATTCACCCTCATACGAATTACTTCCAGAGGTCACCCTTAATAATGTTGAATTTGAAAAATCAATTCTCTGTAATCCTTTATTTTGGTTTTCTTTACTCGTTTTTATAAACGATCCGAATGTTTTCCAATTTATTTGTTCGATCCATCTACTTAACTTATATGCAAACCAAGTTTTTGAGTCATAATAAATTCTGATTTCAATTTGATCTTTAGTAAACAAATGTGCGTGATGAATTGAATTTGAGTTTTCACTATTTTCCATGAAAACATCAAAATCAGTATTTGGAAAGGACATTTCAAAACAATAATAATCTTTCACTTTTATAACCAATTTAAATTACAGAGATTATTTAAATTTTGTGGAATCTTTGATTATTTTATTGAATTTAACGTTCGGTGCAACTCAAAACGTAAGATAAGATAATTATTAAGAAATATAGAAAGCAAAACAATAGTTTGGCTTTTATTTGCGCTTTCAAAAAGTTTACTATATGGCCGTTAAAGAAAAAATATTGGTAATTGGCGCTTCGGGACAAATAGGTGTTGAGTTAACAATGGCGCTCAGGAAATTATACGGCAATGCCAATGTTGTTGCCTCTGATTTGCGCGAGCAAAACCCCCTGCTCGAAGGTACCGGCCCGTATGTATCGCTTGATGTGATGAATAAGGAGATGCTGCATGTGCAGGTAATCCGCCAAAATATTACGCAGATTTATTTGCTTGCTGCTATTCTTTCCGCCACCGGAGAAAAAAATCCAAACCTCGCCTGGAACCTCAACATGCAGGGTTTGCTGAATGTACTGGATATAGCAAGAGAAGAAAAATTAACCAAAATATATTGGCCCAGCAGCATTGCGGTATTTGGTCCTACTTCGCCCAAACATAACTGTCCGCAGCAAACCATTATTGAACCAATAACGGTGTATGGTATTAGTAAATATGCAGGCGAATTTTGGTGCAACTATTACCATCAGCGCTGGGGCGTAGATGTACGCAGCCTGCGTTATCCCGGATTGATTAGTTATAAATCGGCGCCGGGTGGCGGCACTACCGATTATGCAATAGAAATATTTCAGGAAGCCGTGGAAAACAAACACTACGATTGTTATTTGGACAAAAATACGTACCTGCCCATGATGTATATGCCAGATGCTATTCGTGCCACGATAGAACTGATGGAAGCGCCCGCCGAAAATATTTCTGTACATACGTCTTACAACCTTGCCGGTATTAGTTTTTCACCGGGTGAAATTGCAGCCAGTATTAAAAAGCATATTCCGGATTTTACTATTGATTACAAACCTGATTACCGGCAAACGATTGCCAATAGCTGGCCACAAAGCATTGATGACAGCATCACCCGTAAAGACTGGGGCTGGAAGCCGGAATATGATTTAGAAAAAATGACTCAGGATATGCTGGAGAATATACAAGGTGCTTATTTGGCGACAGGTAAAGGCGCATAAGCAATATCGGCAACGGTTTTATTTTCCAGTATGGCCAGGTTGGCATCGCGCACCTGGCACATAACGCGGTGCAGCCCGCAACTTTTTTCATCGCATTGCGCGCAGCGTTGGTAAAAATGCAGGCTTACGCAGGGCAATAAAGCAATTGGCCCATCTATCAATCGTAATACTTCGGCTAAAAATATTTTCTCTGGCGCTTTGTCCAAATAGTAGCCGCCACCCTTACCTTTTTTACTGCCCAGTATGCCCTGTTTTTTTAACTCAAGCAATATGTTTTCTAAGAACTTAAGCGGAATGTTTTGCTTTTGCGAAATTTCGGCAATGAGCACAGGCTCGCCTCCGGGCTGCTGCGCCAGGTACATTAAAGCCTTAAAAGCATATTGTGTCTTTTTTGAAAGCATACTACAGTTTTTTCAATCGCTTTATCCTGCAAAATACGGCGAATAGTTGTTAATTCAGCGATAATGTATAAACCGGAATTTTAAGGGGTAACCGGATAAGCTGGAATCAAAGGACAATACAATTTCCGTCATTTTTTAATGAATGTAAAAGTTACGAACGTTTACAGCAGCACCGGATTATTATTACAATTAGATGGTTATTGAAGGAGTGGCATGGAGGGCAGAAATTCCTGAGCTTTAAAAAGTTAGCACATTACTTCTAACCATTTTTCAGGTTACCCCTGCTTGAATGAGTTCAGTCGTACAGGAGCAAAAAATCAACGGGACGCATCCTTATCCGGAAATCTAATTTCTCAACGGCTTTCCTGTTTTTAGCACACTTTGCAAACGCTCTAAGGTCTTACGCTCGCCACAAAGGGATAAGAAAGCTTCCCGCTCTAAATCCAATAAATATTGCTCGCTTACCATACTTTGCTCGCTTAGGTCGCCGCCACACATTACATACGCCAGTTTGCGTGCTACCAATGCATCGTGCGCAGTAGCATAGCCCGCACGTTGCATTCCATTGATACCCGCCAGCAATGAGCCTAATGCACTGCGACCAAGCACTTTTATGTCTTTGCGTTGTATTGGTGTAACATAACCACTCTCATATATTTCTAGTACACTTCTCTTAGCTTCGGTGATGCGGCGGCTTTGATTCATTACTACTTCGTCCAACCCTTTGCGCAAAATGCCCAGAGTATATGCTTCGAATGCAGAAGTAGCCACTTTAGCAGTTGCAATGGTGAGAAAACGGTTTTTTAGGGTAATCGTTTCCGGTTCATCTTCGTGCATTTCATCGGCAGCACGAAGCACAAATTCTTTAGTACCACCACCGGCAGGAATCAACCCAACACCCAATTCTACCAGGCCAACATACGTTTCGGCAGCAGCACAAACCTTATCGGCATGTAAGTTCATTTCGCAGCCGCCACCAAGCGTTAAACCATGTGGCGCAACCACCACCGGAATAGAAGAATAACGCACGCGCATTACCGTATTCTGAAATATGCGAATAGCAAGGTCAAGCTCATCATATTCCTGCTCTACGGCATACATGAAAATCATTCCCACATTTGCACCGGCACTAAAATTTGCACTTTCATTTGCAATTACGAGACCCCTGTATTTTTCTTCGGCAATAGCAATGCTTTTATTTACAGCTTCCAGCACTTCACTGCCAATGGTGTTCATTTTGGTGTTCCATTGCAAAGCCACTACCTCATCACCTATATCATACAAAGCAGCGTTGCTGTTTTTCCATACAATTTTATCGGTGTAGTTATTTAAAACAATAAACGCCTCTGTGCCAGGAATGCGCTGGTATGTTTTAGAAAAAATATCATAGTATAAACGTGTTCCGCCTTCCGTCTTGTAAAAAGAAGTGTTGCCCGCAGCCAGCATGTCATCTAACCAGGGAGCATAATCAAAGCCTGCTGCTTTCATGGCTGCAACGGTCTTTGCTACGCCCAATAGGTCCCAGGTTTCAAACGCTCCTATCTCCCATCCAAAGCCGGCTTTCATGGCATCATCTATACGGTAGAGTTCATCACTAATTTCGGGTATGCGGAAAGAAATATAAGAAAACAGCGAATAAAACATTTGCCTGTAAAACGCACCCCCTTTATCAGTACCGGCAAGCAACACAGGAATGCGCTGCCGAACATCTTCTATTGGCTTTGCTGTATCTAATGTTGCAAATTTTACTTTAGTACGCGGTGCATATTCAAAGGTTTCTACATTGAGTGTTTGTATTTCTGTATCGCGCTTTTGCTCTTCAGGACTACCTTCGGTGAGTGGTATTTTTATTTTCTTAAAAAAGCCTTGACCGGTTTTATCGCCGAGCCACTTGTTGGCTAACACTTTTTCCAGCCATGCAGGAATGACAAACATATGTTTAGCTTCATCATGGGGCACATTTTCTGCTAAGTCCTTTGCTACTTTTACCAGGGTATCTATTCCAACTACATCGGCTGTACGAAAGGTGGCCGACTTTGGGCGCCCAATAATTGGCCCTGTTAGTGCGTCAATTTCATCAATGCTCAACCCTGATTTTTGCATCGCATGGAAGATGCTCATAATCCCAAACACGCCTACGCGATTGGCTATAAACGCGGGCATATCTTTCGCGAGTACTGTTGTTTTACCAAGATATAAATCGCCATAATGCAGGAGAAAATCTGTAACCGACGGATCTGTATCTTTTGTAGGAATAATTTCGAGCAAACGCAAATAGCGCGGCGGATTGAAGAAGTGCGTACCGCAAAAATGCTTTTTAAAATCTTCGCTCCTGCCTTCGGCAAGCAGGTGAATGGGAATGCCGGAGGTGTTGGAAGTAATGAGCGTGCCCGGCTTGCGGTGTTGCTCAACTTTTTCGTATAAAGCGCTTTTGATATCCAGGCGTTCCACCACTACCTCTATTATCCAATCACAGGTAGCAATATCTTTCAGGTTGTCCTCAAAGTTGCCGGTAGTAATGCGCTTTACCACATCGGGCGTATATACCGGCGAAGGATTGCTTTTAATAGCAGCCTGCAACGCATCATTTACCAGCTTATTTCTTGCTGCTGCGCTTGTACTTTCTGCAGTATCTTTCGGCACTATATCCAGCAATAAAACCTGCACACCAATGCCTGCAAACAAACAGGCAATACGCGAACCCATAATACCGCTGCCTAACACAGCCACCTTCTTAATTGTACGTTTCATAAATGTTGTTTAGAAAATTCCGGGCAAACTCCAAAGCTATAAAACGAAGATAAGGGGAAATAAAAAGCAGCCAATTTTTAACCGTTCGGGGATATTCTTATGGTACAAACCACCCACGCAAAGCCCAATTCCGCTCTGTTGGTGTCCTTTCCAAAGCCCACCAGCAGAAGCCGGAAAACTTAGTTGCTTTTATACATACGTTTTTGACTAGAAGTAGCAGTACTAACCAGTGATAAATTTTATTAAAAATATAAAAATTTAATATTGTATAATCAAATGTGTTCTTTATGTTCACAATACCAATATAACTCACATGACTACTAAACGACTGCTTCCGTTTACCCTACTTGTCTTATTTGTAGTTGCATTTACTGCTTGTAAAAAACATAAGAGTAACCCAGCAGACAGCACCGGATTGCCGCCTGCTACCCAAACCGGTGCCAAAACATTTGGCTGCCTGGTGAACGGAGAGGTGTTTGTACCTAAAAGAAAAGTTGGAAGTATAAATCCTGTGCTTCAATGTTATTATCAGTATCTAGATGATGATTATGATAAGAGCTACTTTTGGGGGCTTAGTGCAAATCATCAAGGAAAAGATTGTGAACTAACTAGTATTTCTTTAGGAACTGATAGTTTAGCCATTGTAGAAGGTAAAACCTATCAGCTAATAAGAAATGGCAGAGGCAATGCTTCTGCTCAATATACCTATTATCCTAACTGCTATACTTTAGAAAATAATTATAAAACTAACGATTTAACAGGTGGCGAACTAACCATCACTTACTTTGATGAGATAAACCAGATTGTCTCCGGTACTTTTTGGTTTACGGCTGTAAATGATAAGGGCGATACGGTGAGAGTAACCGATGGCAGGTTTGATATGCCTTACACCCGGTAATTGATTCACTTCTATAATATATCCTACCCGAAAAAGTATATGCTTTTCCTTTAAGCGGAATTTATGCATAGATTTACTTCACCAATATAACCCACATGACTACCAAACGACTGCTGCCACTTCTTTCTTTACTCTTTATTATCTGCTCTGCCAACGAATGTAAAAAGAGTACATACAACCCTAATACCGACAACGGCTTGCCACCTGCAACACAAACCGGTGTTGGTACCTTTGCCTGCCGGGCTAATGGAGAACCCGCTATTGCTGAAGGACATAGCGCCTCTATGGACGGAGCTATATTTAAAGATTCACTCTTTTTTTTCTGTTATAGAAGAATAATTATAGCAAAATATTATTCAAGTATGACGTTTGCTATAAGAGAAAAACCAGTAGAAGGAATGACTTATCAGTTAAAAGCTGATTTAACAAACAGTGTTCGGATTGATACTAAATTTGATTGTGAGGGTAACTTGTTGGATAGTTATTATTCGTTTTATTCAGGTATAGGTGAAGTAACACTCACGCACTTAGATACGGTTAACCATATCCTCTCTGGCACCTTCCACTGCACCATTCCGGTGCCCGACTGCGACACCGTAAAGATTACGGATGGTCGCTTTGACATGCGCTATTTCCAATAACCAAAATATATCTCACATGAAAAAATTAACCTGCTTGCAACAGCAAGCATGGCGATGCTTTGCCTGTTAAGTAACCTTAAAGCACAAACCTACGACACAACGCAGTACTTCGGTAAAATGAATTATGTATTTGCCAATGTAAACAAAACGCCCATTACAACCGATAAGCGAATTATCACTTCCACTGTTTTCTTTAACTAAAACTATACTAATGAGAAAGCTGTACTATGCAGCAGCCCTGCTGGCTGCCCTGTTGTTTGCTGCACTTAACCGAGCATCTGCACAAACCCAAACCGACACCACCTTTGTCAAACAAATGAACTACATTTTTGCAAATGTGGATAAGAGTAAAGTGCCGCACGGCATATTGCGTGATTATGCATGGAATGTTGATTCACTCTGCATTATTGTTATAAAAAGCATGCATTCTTATATCCATATTAATTTTAGAAAATATTAAAATTTAATGTTGAATATTCAAACTTGTTCTTTAAGTTTACCTCGCCAATATAGCTCACATGACTACCAAACGACTGCTTCCGTTTACCCTACTTATCTTATTTGTAGTTGCATTTACTGCTTGTAAAAAGCATAAGAGTAAACCAAAAGGTAGCAACGGGCTGCCGTCCGCTATGCAAACTGGTGCACAAACACTGGCTTTTTGTTCAATGGTGAACCTTAGATAGCTGCCGGGAATAACGGTACGCCAAAACTTGATGCTTATCACGATGAGCGTTAAAACGAAGATTTTAATATCACTTATCTATTTTGGTTATTCCGGGTAGAATTAAATGACAAAACAAAAGCTATAGGTATTATGTGTTTGCATTATTGGTAAACTGTTTACCTTTTAATCAACTATAGAAAGGTAAAACTCGTGTAAGCATTATTTACTTCAAACCGATATAATAAATCAAACTATGAAACTAAAAACAACAATATTGCTTGTACTAATTTCTATTAGTATTACAAGCATTCAATGCGAAAAAGATTCTGCTGATCAATCCGCTTTATTGTCCCCCATAACCACTACCGGTGCGAATACATTTGGCTGCCTTATGAACGGGTTAGCTATGTTACCTAAGGACGGCGTTCCTACGTTCAACAATCCGTATCCGCATAAAGGAAGAGAACTTGTATTTGATACTGGAGGCAACATTGCGGACTTCAATTTTTATAATGCAAGAGACAAGGCACCTTTAGGCTTCTTTCTAGATATTCATTTAGTTAATTTTAGTAATCTCCAACCTGGAGATTATAAGTGGCAGCAATCTTCCTATGGTGTCGGAACTTTTCCTTATAAGCTTCATCATGTATATGGTTCGTTTTACGATAGTGAAACAAAGGATTATGCATGGTTTGGCTCTTACGACAGTTCGGGCACCACAACCATTACCAGAATGGATACTATTAACCACATTATCTCAGGTACTTTCTCTGGCAAACTCAAAAGAAAAGATGGAGCCAAGGAGATTGCTATTACTGATGGACGGTTTGATATAAAGTGGCGACAGTAAAAAGTTCATTTACTGTATAGATCTGATTAGGCTAATATACCAATTTCAATTAGGTAGGATGATATGCTATTCCCAGATACTAGGTATTGCAGATTATATCCGGTAACTGGTATCAGGTAATCTATTTGAATCTGAATCTGGTAAAGAATTCAATCCTTATTCAATATCCACATAAAACCAAAGCATGAAAAAAAATTACTTTTCTAACTTTTTTACTTTTTACATTAATCCATTCTTATGCTCAGCATGACAGTATACTTGATCAAATGTTAGTGAATGTTGACCAACCTTCTGTTACCAGCGGAATTATCTATGAAAGAGTGGCAATATTTGCCAACTTATATCACTATAATACTATGCTTGATACAGCAGATGTTACTTATTTTGAACAAGCCGAAAGTGAATTGTATAACGCCAGTAATCAAACTAAGTTTATTTCTACTGCAGCACTCAGGCAACGTTATGCACCTAAGTCGCAAACGAACGTAGTGGATATTGGTATCTTAAACAGCCAAGTACCAATATTTAAATTATAATTCAAATAATCCTTCTTTAGGCGGGTTAACTTTAAGTAACAACCTGTTTTATCAAATCAGCGGCAAACCTCCGTTTAATTCATCCAGTGTTACGGTCATTGCTCCACTAAAGGATAAGGTAGCGGGAAGTTCCATTACTTATAATTTTAAGCTTAATCTTTGGCTTGGCAACAGCACGAAAACCATTAAGAAAGTAACTGCAGTGCTGGGTGACGGCGTGGCAAGAGATGTGATTGTTAATGGTTCAATTATCTCACTAACCGTTACAGTTACTTATTCTCAATCAGGATATAAATATTTAAAATTTACGGTAACTTTCAGCGACAACTCTACCCATGTAACCTATGGTAAACTGTATGTAAAAGTACTAACAATAACACCTGCCTTCGTTGGTCAACTATCAGAGGACTTTACCCTTACGGCTTCCACTCCTTTTAAAGGATATGATGAAACTACAGCTACGCCTGCTCAGATTGAATACCGTGTTTTTTATAGACTGGATAACAACAATACACAAAAAAAGCTGACGAAGCCGGTCATTATTTCGGATGGTTTTGACCCGGGAGACCAAAGAAGAATTCAAGCTTCTGATTATATATTTTATGATCCAAACAAAAACACGTCTATTGAAGCTATGATGATGTATGTTGGTTGTAATGGTGACACTCTAAATCTGATTGAAGTTCTTAATAGAAGAGGATACGATGTTGTAATTGTTAATTATCCTACATATATATCCTCCACTACAGGTAAAGAAATAGATGGTGGTGCCGACTTTATAGAGCGGAATGCTATGGCTATGGTTGCTCTGACACAGAAATTGAATACTACCTTAGCTGCCAATGGCAGTACGGAACAATTAGTTGCAATAGGACCAAGTATGGGTGGTCAGATAACCAGATATGCGCTTGCTTACATGGAAAAGCAATATGCAGCAACAAACAACTCCAAGTGGCTGCACAAAACAAGGTTGTGGATAAGCATTGATAGTCCTCATCTTGGTGCTAATATTCCGGAAGGACTACAGGCTTTGGTAAATTTATTAAAGAATAGTGCTCCATCAGCCTCAGATTTTTATTACGATCAATTAGGTTCTGCTGCTGCAAAGCAGCAATTGATAAACTGGCATCAGGAAGGAAGTACCGTTTGCAATCCGCTAACCGGGTCTCATTCCTGTACTGTAAGCACTGCTGATATGAACGGTCGAACTGTGTCGCAAGGCTGGTCAACCAATTCTGGTTCAAGTTTTTACCAGCAGTTTTACAATAATCAGTTCAGTAACGGATTACCCAACTCAAATGGCTATCCAATGAATTTAAGAAAAATAGCTTTGGTAAATGGCTCCGTAACAGGTAAAACCTATGGTACCAACAGCAAGCAAACGCTTAATATCAGGGGCTTTACCAATATTTGCCTTATCTGGTGTTGGGATGTTCATGTTGCTTCTTTTGAAACGTACACCTTGCCTGCTTATGGCAATAGCCAGCGGATAGCCCGCTTTGAAAGTGGTTTTAACAATCATTATACAAGTGCGCCCAACCCTGCTGAGGATGAAGTAACAGTGAGCAGCGAGGAGCCTTCATCCAGTCAGAAAAAAGCACCGAGCCTGATTTACGGCATTAAAATAACAGACCAGTTGGGAACACCAAGAAAGACCTACCAGTATACAGTGGGCGTTACCTCCGCTAAAATTTCAGTAGCCGACTTAAATGCAGGTATGTATCACGTAGCGGTGTTTGACGGTAACAAATGGAGCAGCCAGCCACTGATGATTAAACGATAAAAAATTATCAAACAATAAGAGTATCAAAGTACAAAGGTTCCGAACGCTTCAATAGTTCGGAACCTTTTGCATATACGAAGCCCGAAACACTGGTATAGATGGCTATACCAGTAAATAGATGGCAAACTTAAAATGAGCATATCAAACAAAGCTACTGGTTATAGTGCGGTGTAATATATTGGTTTTAAATAAACAATTCAATCCGAAAAAAACGACTTTTGCTCCATAATATTTTTGCATTATGTTTGTTGCACAGCTAAAGCAAACTGAACTTATGCCGTTGATAAAAAGTATTTCGGGAATTAGAGGCACCATTGGAGGAAAGCCTGGCGAAACCCTGAGCCCAATTGACATTGTAAAATTTACAGCCGCTTATGGCACCTGGATTTTGCAACAGGAACATCCTAATAAAAACATTGTAGTAGGCAGAGATGGAAGAATAAGCGGTGCCATGGTGCAGCAACTGGTGGTAAGCACCTTGAATTCCGTTGGGCTGAATGTAATTGATGCAGGACTGAGCACCACGCCCACCATTGAAATGGCTGTTTTGTTTGAAGAAGCTGCAGGCGGTATTATTCTTACTGCCAGCCACAACCCGAAAGAATGGAATGCCCTGAAACTACTGAATAGCAAAAGTGAATTTTTAAGCAGTGAAGACGGACAAAAAATTTTAGAAATTGCTGCTAATGATGAATATCTTTTTGTACCGGTAGATAGGCTGGGAACCACTACAATAAACAACACCTTTCTTGAAAGACACATAGAAGCGGTAGTAAATTATGAACTGGTAGATGCGGAAGCCATCAAGGCACGCAATTTTAAAATTGTGGTAGATGCCATCAACAGTACGGGTGCATTGGCAGTGCCACCATTGCTGAAGAAATTAGGCGTTGAAAATATAGCCGTACTGAACGGAGACATCAATGGCAAATTTACCCACAATCCGGAGCCATTACCACAACATCTTACTGAGCTGTCCAATGAAGTAAACAAAGAAAAAGCTGATCTTGGCATTGCCATAGACCCCGATGTGGACCGGCTTTGTTTTGTATGCGAAGACGGTTCGTTTTTTGGTGAAGAATATACCTTGGTTGCGGTGGCAGATTATGTATTGCAGCACCGCAAGGGCAATACCGTAAGCAATATGAGTTCAACGCGGGCGCTTAAAGATATTACGCTAAAGAATGGCGGCGAATATTACCCGAGTGCAGTTGGCGAAGTAAACGTGGTAAATAAAATGAAAGAAGTGAATGCTGTGATTGGTGGTGAAGGTAATGGCGGCATTATCGTTCCCGATTTGCACTACGGACGTGATGCCTTGATAGGTATTGCCCTCTTTTTGAGCCTTTTGGCAAAAAGCAAAAAAAGCATCAAACAGCTTCGCCGCAATTATCCTGATTACTTTATCAGTAAAAACAAAATTGACTTAGGCAAAAGCGTGAATGTGCAGGATATATTTAACCGCATACAAAAGAAGTACAAAAATAATCCATCTAATACCGATGATGGATTGAAAATAGAATTTGATAAAGATTGGGTGCATCTGCGCACAAGCAACACCGAGCCCATCATCCGCATCTATGCCGAAAGTAATTTTGAAACAACAGCCGATAATATTGCAAGGAGACTGATGCAGGATATAAAAGAAAATATTTAATTTTTAAATCACTTTTGAACGGCAAAGAGAGAACACAGAAGTTAGAATTTATTCTATAAAAAGGCTTTAAACTTTAAGGGTTTGAAGCCTTTTGTTTTAGAACATTTGCTAACAATTAACCTAAGGCTTTAGCCTTGGGCTGAAAATCAAAGAAAAAAAAGAAAGAAATTGGCTTTAGCCAAAGTGAACTTTGGTTATAGTTTATATTATGACACATTATATTCCTTAGGCGTAAGCCTTGGATTAACTTATTAATACAACTTGCTCTGTAGTTCCTCCTTCACTTTATCAAACCATTCTTCTCTTAAAATACTCAATACAATGGAATCTCTACGGGTACCATCATGAGTAGGCGTATGACTCCTTAATACCCCTTCCACTGTACAGCCAATGGCTTTCATAGCAGCAATGCTTCTGGCATTATTATTATCTGCCCTGAACTCCACTCTTTCCAGTCCCATATCTTCGAATGCAAAAGACAACAATAAGTATTTGCAATGGCGGTTCAGCCCCGTACGTTGAAACGCTTTCCCATACCAGGTATAACCAAGTTGTACTGTTTTGTACGGTAGCTGAATATCATAAAACCGGGTACAACCAGCATATTGCGCTGCCTTTTTATCATACACAATAAACGGATATTCTTTGCCTTCGGCACGGGCTTGTAATGCCTGCAAAATATAGGATTGCATGCCTGTTGCACCAGCGGGACTTACTAAAGAATAATTCCACAATTCCGGCTCATTTAATGCAAAAGGCAAGAGTAATTCATAATCGTCTTCTTCCAAAGGGCGCAAGAGCACACGTTCATCTTCTAAAATGTAGTCGTTGTTGCAGTTGAAATCAATAATCATATTTTTGTTGGCTCATAGTGATGCGATAAAGTTATTATTTGTAAGCTAAACAAAAATTATTATGTGTGGAATTGTTGGTTATACAGGCTGGCGGGAAGCATATCCGGTTATTTTAAAAGGACTTAAAAGACTGGAATATCGTGGTTATGATAGTGCAGGTGTTGCTTTGCAAAACGGCAGTTTGAAAGTGTATAAAAAAGCCGGCAAAGTAGCCGAGCTGGAAAATAATGTAATTGGCAAGGATGTGCATAGCCATATAGGTATTGGCCACACAAGGTGGGCTACGCATGGCGAGCCTTGCGACCGCAACGCGCACCCGCACCTTTCGCAAAGCGGTGAGCTGGCAATGATACACAACGGCATCATTGAAAATTATGCACAACTAAAACAAGAGTTAGTAAAGAAAGACTACACTTTTAAAAGTGATACCGATACCGAAGTACTGCTCAACTTTATTGAAGAGGTAAAAAAAGAAAGCGGCTGCCCGTTAGAAGAAGCTGTGCGTATAGCCCTGCGGCGAGTAGTGGGTGCGTACTGTATTTTGTTGATACACAAAGATGACCCTGAAACCATCATTGCCGCCAGAAAAGGCAGCCCGCTGGTAATTGGCATCGGTAAAGGCGAACATTTTCTTGCCTCTGATGCTTCGCCGATTATAGAATACACCAAAGAAGTGGTGTATGTAAATGACTACGAAATAGCCATTGTAAAGCCGGATGAACTGGTATTAAAGAATTTGGGTAATGATAAACAAACGCCATTTATTACTAAACTCAATATGGAGTTGGCAGCCATTGAAAAAGGCGGCTATGAACACTTCATGCTAAAGGAAATTTTTGAACAGCCCAACACGATATATGATTGCCTGCGCGGCCGGTTAGATGCAAATGTGCCCAACATTGTCATGAGTGGCATTGATAAATATGGGCAACAAATAATGAATGCATCGCGTATTATCATAGTTGCGTGCGGCACCAGTTGGCATGCCGGTCTAATAGCGGAATACATTATTGAAGAAACCTGCCGCATACCGGTAGAAGTGGAATATGCTTCTGAGTTTCGCTATCGCAATCCGGTGGTGAATAAAGGTGATGTTATTATTGCTGTTTCGCAAAGTGGCGAAACAGCAGATACGTTGGTAGCTATTGAAAATGCAAAGGAAAAAGGTGCTATTATTTTGGGTATTGTAAATGTGGTGGGTTCTTCCATTGCGCGGGTTTCTCATGCCGGCGCATACACGCATGCCGGTCCGGAGATTGGTGTAGCCAGCACCAAAGCCTTTACTGCACAACTTGCCGTACTTACGATGGTGGCATTGAAAATTGGCCATGCAAAAGGCACTTTATCTATTGAACGCTTTCAGGCATTGTGCAAAGAACTGGCAGATATACCTGAAAAAGTAGAACTGGTATTGCAGCAAAATGATACAATAAAAGCATTGGCAGAAAAATATAAAGATGCCAGAGATTTCCTGTATTTAGGACGCGGCTACAACTTTCCCGTGGCATTGGAAGGTGCACTGAAACTAAAGGAAATCACCTACATCCATGCCGAAGGCTATGCTGCCGCCGAAATGAAGCACGGACCAATTGCACTGGTAGATGAACAGTTACCGGTAGTATTCGTTGCTACAAAAGATGCCTACCACGAGAAGATCGTGAGCAACATGCAGGAGATAAAAGCACGTAAGGGAAAGATAATAGCAGTTATTACCGAAGGCGATGCCATCATACCTACACTGGCGGATGATGTAATAGTTGTACCCGCTGCAGACGAAATTGTAGCGCCCATGTTAAGTGTTATTCCGTTGCAATTACTGGCTTATTATATAGGTATTGCAAAAGATTTGGATGTTGATAAACCCAGAAATCTGGCAAAAAGCGTGACGGTGGAATAGTTATATAGCACACGGATAACACGGACTAAAGCACGGATTTTTATACACGAATTATTCAAATCTAATTACAAAAATTGAACGAATTATTTTGGGACACAAACGACACGGCTGCGGCACGGATAAGAAAAGATTTATTAAGTGAATTAATCAGTTTCATCAGACTTCCTCATTAGTTTCATCCTTATCCAAATCTAAATCCATGCTTTAGTCCGTGTCATCCGTGTGCTATTAAAATTTGTTTACCAAAAAAGAGCAACTTTGCGCTCCGGCTAAAAGCCAATCAAACCGTTTTATTTTAAACCAATGAATTATTACAGTCTTAATCGGCAATCACCACAGGTAAGTTTTGAAGAAGCCACCGTGCGCGGGCAAGCACCGGATAAAGGGCTTTATTTTCCTGAAAGAATACCTACATTATCTCACGATTTTATAAAGAACATCAGCAGGCACACCAAAGAAGAAATTGGGATAATGGTCATGCGGCCATATGTAGCCGGAAGCTTAGATGATAATGAGTTACAACGCATTGTAAGCGAAACAGTCAATTTTGATTTTCCATTGGTAAAAATAAATGATACTATTTATTCTTTGGAATTATTTCATGGCCCTACACTCGCTTTTAAAGATGTGGGTGCGCGGTTTATGAGCCGGTGTCTGGGTTATTTTAATAGAAATAAAAATCAAAAAACAACCGTGCTTGTTGCTACTTCCGGCGACACGGGGGGCGCTGTTGCCAATGGTTTCCTCGGCGTAGAAGGTGTAGATGTTGTGATTTTGTATCCATCGGGAAAAGTAAGTACCGTGCAGGAACTGCAACTCACTACCTGCGGACAAAATATTACCGCACTGGAAATTGAAGGCACTTTTGATGATTGCCAGACAATGGTAAAGCAGGCTTTTGCAGATAAAGATTTGAATAACAAACTCATTCTTACATCTGCCAACTCTATTAATGTAGCGCGATGGCTGCCGCAGCAATTGTATTATTTCTTTGCATTACAGCAATGGCATAGCGATGAACTGCCCATCATCAGTGTACCAAGCGGCAACTTTGGAAATATTTGTGCTGGTATTTTAGCCCATATATCCGGCTTGCCGGTGCAGCATTTTATTGCTGCCTGCAACGCCAATGATGTGGTACCTCAATTTTTGCAAACCGGCAATTACCAGCCAAAGCCTTCTGTTGCTACCATTTCTAATGCAATGGATGTAGGGAATCCAAGCAATTTCATTAGAATACTGGAATTATTTCAGCACCAGCTTCCGCAACTGAAGGAAAAAGTAAGCAGCGTAACCGTAAGCGATGAAAAAACAAAAGAAACGCTCGGAGACGTGTATAAAAAATATCAATATACATTAGACCCGCATGGTGCTGTTGCCTACAAAGCATTACATAATTATTTGCAAGGGCAAAACAACTGCAGTGGCATCCTGCTGGAAACCGCGCATCCGGTTAAGTTTCCTGATGTAGTAGAAGCGGTAACCGGCAGTCCCGTGGCGGTGCCTGAAAGTGCTGCACACTTGTTGAAGCTGGAGAAAAAGAGCATCCGCATGAATGCAGATTTTAATGATCTGAAAGAGTGGTTGTTGAATAAATAAAGAAACAATAAAAGCAGAGCCGTGAATGTAACCTTCACGGCTTTTGTATATCCGAACAATAAAATCGTAGTTTCGCCAGGCACCATGAATGTTGCTACTTTCATAGCTCAACGCATTGCTTTTAACAGGCAAAAGTCTTTTTCCCGCTTCATTATCAGGCTGGCAACTGCGGCTACCGCTTTAAGTATTGCCGCCATGATTGTAACTATTGCTTTTGTTACCGGCTTTCAGCAAACGGTAGCCAACAAAGTATATAGCTTTTGGGGGCACCTGCGTGTGCAACAGTTTGAGCAGGACAAAGCAATTGTGGCAGAAGAAACGCCCTTGCAAAGAAATGACACGGTTTTGCACATTCTTCATAAAATACCCGAAATAAAAACGGTGCAGGCATTTGCTACAAAAAGTGCCGTAATCAACTATAAATCGGACATTGAAGGTTTATTGATAAAAGGTGTGGAAAGCGATTATGACTTCAGCAACCTGCAGCAGTTTCTGAAAGCTGGACGGTGGATCAACTTTAGTGATAGCTTATATTCTAAAGACATTGTGATTTCGCAACAGATTGCGCAGGAGTTGGGAATAAAAGTAAACGATACGGTGCAGGTGTATTTTATCAATGCATCGGAAGGCAGAAGCACGGTGCGTAAGATGCATGTGTGCGGCATTTATAAAACGGGTATTGAAGAATATGATAAGCTGTTTGCATTAACGGATTTAAGATTAGTGAGAAGGATAAATAACTGGAGTGCAGATGAAATTGGCGGCTACGAAGTTTTTTTAAATGATTATCACAAAGTAGATACGGTAAATGAGATGTTGTACACCAAATATCAATTGCCCGGTGCATGGATAAGCCGCCCGATAAAAGAGGTATATCCTAATATATTTGATTGGCTAAGTATTCAGGATGTAAACAGAGATGTGATATTTATTGTAATGTCGGTAGTGGCTATCATTAATTTAATTACTTGTCTTTTGATATTGGTGCTTGAGCGCACACGAATGGTGGGTATTTTAAAAGCAGTAGGCAGCAATGACTGGACAATACAAAAAATTTTTTTATACTACGCTACTTTGATCGCTGGCAGCGGAATCATTATTGGGCTGGTGGGTGGCGTTGGACTGTGTCTTTTACAGCAATACACCGGCTTTATAAAACTGGATGAAAGCGCTTATTATGTAAGTGAGGCGCCAGTGGTTATTGTATGGTGGCAGGTGGCAGTGGTATGTATAGCTACTTTATTGGTATGTTATATTGCATTGCTCTTACCTACGCTGTTTGTAAAAGCCATTAAGCCGGTAAAAGCTATACAATTTAAGTAGTTGATCATTCCAATAAATCAAATGGTAGTAATTGTTTTAAACTATTTAAAACAGCTATTCAGCAACATTTTTTTCTAAAACAAAACCACTCCTACCCTGTTTTTAAAGCATCTGTAGAAGTGGTTTCTTACAAACTCCCTTTAGTGATTGGGGCTTACAACGTTTCCTTCAACCAGTCAAAAAACTGATGTTGCCACACCAGTGCGTTTTGTGGTTTTAATACCCAATGATTTTCATCGGGAAAATACAATAGCTTACTTTTAATACCGAGCAGTTGTGCTGCCTGAAATGCCTGCAAACCTTGCCCGATAGGAACACGGAAATCTTTGCCACCTTGAACAATCATAATTGGCGTTTTCCACCGGCTTACAAAGTTGGATGGACTTTGGCTGAAGGAACGTTGTGCAACAGCATTGGTGCTATCCCAATAAGGACCGCCTTTCTCCCAATTTTCAAAAAACAACTCTTCGGTAGTGCCATACATACTGTGGAAATCAAAAATACCATCGTGTGCAATGAAAGTTTTGAAACGTCCGTTGTGAATACCTTCCAATGCATATACAGAAAAACCGCCAAAAGAAGCACCGACGCATCCGCGGTGTGCCGTGTCCACAAACGGCTCTTTAGAAAAAGCATCAATAGCACTTAAGTAGTCCTGCAATACTTGTCCGCCCCAATCTTTGCTCACCTGCTCATTCCATTGAGTGCCAAAGCCGGGCATACCGCGCCGGTCTGGCGCTACTACGATGTAGCCTTGTGAGGCAATGAGCTGTAGATTCCAGCGAAAAGAATAAAACTGGGTGAGGGCAGCTTGTGGACCGCCCTGACAGTACAATAAAGTAGGATATTTTTTAGTCTTATCAAAGTTGGGCGGATATACAATCCACACCAGCATTTGCTTGTTATCGGTAGTAGTTACAAAACGCCTTTCGCTTAGGCAGAGTGCAAGCGTGCTGTACACTTTATCGTTGGTAAATGTAAGCTGCTGCATATCACCTTGGGCAATATCTACACTATACAACTCGCTGGCATGATTGAAATCACTGCGGGTAACAATGAGATGATTATTGACCTCGCCGACAATATCGTTAATGTCAAAATCACCTTTTGTAAGCTGTTTTACAACAGGCGTTTTGCGCGTATTACCGGGATTATCCACCGCAAACACCTGTTCAGTGCCATTGACCGGCGCAATAAAGTAAATTGTATTGCCATCGTTGCTCCACTTAAAACTGCCTACGTGTATATCATCCCGCTGCTGCGTAAGATTGATGCGTGTAGTGCCGTTGTCCACCACAATATCCTGCTTGTCGCTTTCATAGCCGTTGCGCTTCATGCTCAGCCATGCCAGCACACCCCGGCTGCTGTAGGCAGGCGCTACATCGTAGCCCATCATGCCTTCTGTAAGGTTTTTGGTAGTACCCGTTGTTATATCATATTCATACAGGTCGGTATTGGTGCTGATGGCGTATTCAGTGCCGTAAGCCTTTTTAGTTACATATAAAATGTGCTTGCTGTCTGGCGACCAGATATAATCTTCATCACCCCCAAAAGGTTTAGTAGGACAGTCATATGGCTCGTTAGGCATAATATCGGTGAGCGTGCCGGCAGGCTTACCATTACTCACAGGCGCATAAAACACGTGGTTAAAAGCACCATCTTCCCACTCATCCCAATGGCGATAGTTGAGGCTTTCATATATCTGTACATTAGAAAGCGGGAGGTCGGGGTAATAGTCTTTACCATATACTTTTTTCAGCTTCACAGCACTATCAGTAAGAATATATTTTCCATCGGGCGAAATGCGGTTGCTGGCATAAAGGCTGTCTAAATTGCCCACCTCCTGCGGCGTACCACCACCAATTGGAATACTATACATTTTGCTGGCACTTTTATTAAGCGCCACATTAGGCGTTGTAACGCTATAAACAATGGATTGCTTGTCTTTTGACAAACCAATAGTCGATACCCGACCAAGCGACCACAGCAACTCAGGTGTCATTACATTTTGCTGTGCAAAAAGAAATACCGGCAACAGGAACAGCATAAAAACAATGTTCTTTTTCATGTGTGAAAGATAATAATTATGAATAGACGGGAAAGTAGAATAATAAAAACAGGTTGTTTATTACGGAAGGAGGTTCTATATAGTATCCATAAATTTGCTTTTATAAATGAGAACCTTCGCAATATCAGACATACACGGCAACAACGAACTTTTTAGAGTAGCATTAAGACAGATTGATTTTAAAAAAGAGGATAAACTATTTCTTTTGGGTGATTTTATTGATAGAGGTATAGATAGCAAAGGCGTATTAGATACCGTTATCCAATTATTGGAAAACGGTTATCATTTGGAGTGCCTGATGGGCAATCACGAAAAAATGCTTTTAGATGCTTCGTTAAGTACAGACCACCTCCACCAATGGTTGCTGAATGGAGGTTACGCAACCCTTGATAGCTTCAAGGTTAATGCTGTTGAAGAAATTCCTTCCAGGTATTTCAGCTTAATTAATTCTTTCAAATATTTCGTTGAGGATGAAAACTTCGTTTTTGTTCACGCAGCCCTTAATATGAAAATAGCAAATCCGTTAATGGATATGGAAACCATTTTATGGGAAAGAAATCCTGCCAGATACTTAGACCTGGATTGGCTCGGTAATCGAAAGTTAATTCACGGGCACACCCCTACCAGCCAGGCAGCCATTTTAAAAGCTATTGAAAACGATTCAAAAACCATTTGTATTGATAATGGATCTTTTGTAAACAGAAAAAATTATGGCACACTATGCGTACTACATTTAGAAACCCTGGAGGTCAACTTCTGCCAACGCAGCCGCTCAACATAAGAAAGGATTTCTGTTTACAAAAATGAAACAAACTTCTTTGCGCGACTTTATTCAAAATAAAAAATAAAACAACAAAGTTTTTTGGCAGCTTATTTGGTAATTAAGGGGAAACATTTATCTTCGCGCCTTAAAAAATTACCTGAAGGGGGTATATTATACTATGCTGATAATAGATTCAAAAGACTGCGAAAACATAGACAAAGCACTCAAAAAGTACAAAAAGAAATTTGAAAAAAGCAAAGCGCTGGTTCAGTTGAGAGAGCGTCAAAGCTTTACCAAGCCATCGGTAAAGCGCCGCCATGAAGTGCTGAAAGCTATTTACAAGCAGAATCTCGCCAGCGGTAAAATAGAAAAATAAGTATTTGTAATATTTAGTTGAAGAATAGCCATGAAGGAGTTTACCTTTATGGCTATTTTTATGAATATACCCGAACAATATCCGCATATACAGCAGTTTATTCAATACCTGCAATTTGAAAAAAGATACTCACAGCATACAATTATCTCTTATCAAAACGATTTGGAGCAGTTTTGCAGTTATCTGATTTCCTCTTATGATAGCCCTGCTATAACAACTGTGAAACCGGCAATGGTACGCTCCTGGCTGGCAGCAATGAAAGCGGAGGAAAAGGTATCCAACAAAACATTAAACCGGAAAATATCTACCCTAAAATCATTCTTTAAATACCTGATGAAAAATGACGTGTTGCAGCAAACGCCTATGACCACTATTATCTCTCCAAAAGTAAGCAAACGGCTGCCCGTGTTTGTTGAGGAAAATGATTTTAAAAACAACTTTAGCAAGCTCCAATTTTCTGATGACTTTATAGGCAAAACAGAACGGATGGTGCTGCTGCTTTTTTATAATACCGGTATGCGGTTGAGCGAATTAATCAACCTGAAAGAAAGCGGCATTGACTGGAGCTATAGCCATATAAAAGTGTTAGGAAAAGGCAATAAAGAGCGCATTATACCTGTATCGGGAGAGGTGCTGCAGGAGCTGAAAACTTACATTGCTGCAAAGCCAATAAGTACAGCGGAAGAGGCGTATGTATTTGTAAATGCAAAAGGCAAACAATTGCAGGCAAGGGCTGTCTATGCTTTTATTAATAAGCACCTGGCACAAATAACCACCATATCGCAAAAAAGTCCGCATATACTCCGTCACACATTTGCTACACATTTAATGAATAATGGAGCAGACTTAAATGCTGTAAAAGAATTATTAGGACATTCTAGCCTTGCTGCTACGCAGGTATATACGCATAATACAATTGAAAAGCTAAAAGAAGTGTACAAATTGGCTCACCCAAAAGCATAAATACAACTTACTAATGTTCATTAGTATTGAAGCTGTGTGCATATTTTTTCCTGAAAGAAATATTTTTTCCATTTGAATGTAAAAATTGGATTAAAATGGGGAAGAAATTTCGTTTTTCAAGTACAGTGCTGTAACTTGACCTTAGTATCAGCTACCAATATCATAGGCTGTGCTATTATTCTTTCACCATTAAAAGCGATTTCTTATGAATGTAAACATTCGAGCCGTGCATTTTGACGCAGACACCAAACTTGTGGATTATGTAACGAAGAAAGCCCAAAGACTTAGCAACTTTCACGACCGTATTGTAAAGGTTGATGTGTTTTTGAAGCTGGATAATATCGTACATAATATTAAGGATAAGATAGTGGAGATAAGAGTGCATGTGCCGCGACAGCATGTATTTGTAAAGTGCTCGTCCAAATCGTTTGAAGAATCTTTTGATTGTGCTTTAGATTCAGCCATTAACCAAATAAAGAGAAAGAAACAAAAATTAGCCGCTGCATAAAAGTTGAACACTTTGCAACATAAAAAGCCTCTGAACGCAGAGGCTTTTATTTTGGTGTATCTTATTATATAAATTCAATGAATTAAAAACAAGCTGCTTGTCATCTTTGGTGTTGCTTATCAACCTGAAATAATACAGTTATGCCCTGTTTGCTTATCAGTTCTCTTAAGTCTTCATATCCTTTATATGGAGTAAATTTAGTAACATACCATGCCGCAAAAATGTGCCGCACTATCCACTTATACCATCCTCCATCTGCTATATAAATTATCAGCAGCGTGTAAGCTGTTTGCAACAGCAATAAAACGAGCAGGTCCATTTCACAACAACATTTAATTCACACCTTTTACAGTTATTCTGTATAGATTTTTACTAACGAATGTATATGATTCTTAGTTTAATCTATTAGAGTAGTTAAATAAGATATCCCTACATTGCAACCGAATATTGGAATCGCCGTTGTTGTATGACTGAATAATTCATTAAACGTGTATAAATAGCAAAGGCAATCGTTACATTTATCTTGTTATTTAATTTTGGATGCAATAAAAACAACTTATAAACAGTCGCTTTTATGATGAGCATAAAAAACAAATAATTAAAGCAAAAAAAATCATTCAGAATTTTGCCAAATAAAGTTTTCGCTTACCTTTGCCATCCCTAAAAAACGGGGCAGTTCTTTTAAACGCCACTTTAGCTCAGCTGGTAGAGCAACTGATTTGTAATCAGTAGGTCGTTGGTTCGATTCCGACAAGTGGCTCAGTTAAGCCATCGTCTATTGATTTGTAACCAGTAGACAGTTGGTTCCCTGCCCGACTAATATCGTTCAGGCGGGGATTCCGACAAGTGGCTCAGCGCATCTACGATTTTATATGTACAATGTTTTGATGTTTGATATACCTTTGACACTTATTATATCCTTCATCACACATCTTACATCGTAAATACCCGGGCAGGTTCCAGAGCGGCCAAATGGGGCGGACTGTAAATCCGCTGTCTTTCGACTTCAGTGGTTCGAATCCACTCCTGCCCACGTTCTTTAAAAGTTTACCAATTCACAAGTCTACGAGTTCACAAGTTGTTTTCCTCAACTGGCAAACCGGTAAACTTTGGAACTAGTAAACTAACAACATGCGGAAGTAGCTCAACTGGTAGAGCGATAGCCTTCCAAGCTATAGGTTGCGGGTTCGACCCTCGTCTTCCGCTCTTTTACTGAGATGACAGATGATGGATGACGGCTGACAGATTTCATTGATTGCTGTCAACTACACGGTCAACCGTTAACTGAAAAAGCCGTTGTAGCTCAGGGGTAGAGCACTTCCTTGGTAGGGAAGAGGTCGTGAGTTCGATTCTCACTAACGGCTCACAAATATGTTTGATGCGGTTGTATTTTTCAATGGCAAAAACAACAATATTTTAAAATCATGTTTGCAAGTAAATGCTTTACTTGCGGGCTTTTATAATTGTAAACACACAACTTAAAACCGATAAAATGTCTAAAGAGACTTTTAAGAGGGAAAAACCTCACGTAAACGTTGGAACCATCGGTCACGTTGACCATGGCAAGACAACTTTGACAGCGGCTATCACTACCATTCTTGCAAGTAAGGGTATGGCCGAAGTAAGAAAGTATGATGAAATTGATGCTGCCCCTGAAGAAAAAGAGCGCGGTATCACTATCAACACTGCACACGTAGAATACCAGACAGCTAACCGTCACTATGCACACGTTGACTGTCCTGGTCACGCCGACTATGTAAAAAATATGATCACCGGTGCTGCGCAAATGGATGGTGCTATCCTCGTGGTAGCTGCTACCGATGGTCCTATGCCGCAAACAAGAGAGCACATCCTGCTGGCTCGCCAGGTAGGTGTACCTCGTATGGTGGTATTTATGAATAAAGTGGATCTGGTAGATGATCCTGAACTGCTTGAACTGGTAGAAATGGAAATCCGCGAAATCCTTTCTAAAAATGGTTTCGATGGCGATAATACACCAATTATCCAGGGTTCTGCAACCGGCGCATTAGCTGGCGAAGCAAAATGGGTAAAAGCTGTAGAAGACCTGATGGATGCGGTTGATGCTTACATTCCGCTGCCTCCACGTCCAATCGATCAGCCATTCCTGATGTCTGTAGAAGACGTATTCTCTATCACTGGTCGTGGTACTGTAGCTACCGGTCGTATCGAGCGCGGTATCATCAAAGTGGGCGAGCCTGTTGAAATTGTAGGTTTAATTCCTACTCCGCTTTCTTCTGTAGTTACCGGTGTTGAAATGTTCAAAAAATTATTGGACGAAGGTCAGGCTGGTGACAACGCAGGTTTGCTGCTCCGTGGTATTGAAAAGAAAGATATCCGTCGTGGTATGGTAATCGTTAAACCTAAATCTATTACTCCGCATACTGAGTTTAAATGCGAAGTGTACGTGCTGAGCAAAGATGAAGGTGGCCGCCACACTCCTTTCTTCAACAACTACCGTCCTCAGTTCTATTTCCGTACTACAGACGTTACCGGTGAAGTAACCCTGCCAGAAGGTACAGAAATGGTAATGCCGGGCGATAACGTAAGCCTTACTGTAAAACTGATTCAGCCGATCGCCATGGAAAAAGGGTTGAAATTCGCTATCCGCGAAGGTGGTCGTACAGTAGGTGCCGGTCAGGTTACTGAAATTATAAAATAAGAAGCCTACCCCTAAGCGGGAGCATTATAGGCAAATTATCATTATCTTTACAGAGTACTTAGGCCACCAGCCTGGGTACTTTGTTTTTAAAAAGTTCTTTTAAATACCCCAGCTTTCAGAAGGTGAATATAAAACTTCCTTTTAGGAGCCGGGGGCTTATACGGGTATAGTTCAAAGGTAGAATAGAGGTCTCCAAAACCTTCGATCTGGGTTCGAATCCTAGTACCCGTGCAGCTATTTTTTGTTTTAATTATCTTTTTCAAAGTGAACAAAATATCCACGTATTTCAAAGAGTCCTACCACGAGTTGGTTGATAAAGTAACCTGGCCTAACTGGATACAACTACAGCAATCAACTGTAATTGTACTGGCAGCCACTATTTTTATTACGGCTATTGTGTGGGTTATGGACCTGGCAAGCGGTTATCTGCTTCAACTTATTTATTCGTTTTTTTAGCAAGTGAGGTAACTTATGGAAAATACAGCAACAGCAGAAGAAGTACAACAAGCCGAATCTAAATGGTATGTGCTGAGAGTAGTGAGCGGGAAAGAAAGAAAGGTAAAGGAGTATCTTGATAAAGACATTTCGCGCAATGGCTGGAACAACATAGTAAAGCAGGTTTTCCTGCCTATGGAGAAAGTATATAAAGTGCAGAATGGGAAAAAGGTTATGCGCGAAAAAAACTATTTTCCAGGTTATGTAATGATAGAAGTGGCAGATGGCAAGCTCACAGATGATATGGTGCAGCACATCAGCAGCATTAGCAATGTAATGCACTTTTTGACAGATGGCAAGGGCAGCAAAGGCAATATTATTTCACTACGCAAAGCCGAAGTAAATAAAATGCTGGGCAAGGTAGATGAAATGAATGATCAGGGTGTAACCCTCAGTGAACCATTTATTGTTGGTGAAACTATTAAAATAATAGAAGGTCCTTTCAACGATTTTAACGGTGTAATAGAAGAAGTAAACGACGAGAAAAAGAAACTGAAGGTAACCGTAAAAATCTTTGGTCGCTCCACTCCTGTTGAACTGAATTACGTTCAGGTGGAAAAAATGAGTTAACAGCTTGTAAGTTGTACAAATATGTTGAAGCCGTAGTTTATTCTGCGGCTTTTTTGTTTCCAAGATTTCATTTAACACGGGTAATCATTTCCGGTCCTACTCCATAGGATGCCCCTGTTTTCCGCCTTATAAGCTTTTAAGCAGTACTGCTAAAGCACTTGCAGGAATATAAAACTCTGGTTCTCCTAACTTTTGTTAGTTTTCGGTTAAAACCCTGTTTTTTAGGGCTAAAGGGTTGTCTTTTGCGTTTATACAGATTAAACGTTTTCTATTTTAGGAGTCTATTATATTGTCATTTAGTAACTTTAATTAATGGCATATTAATAGACATATTTTTACAAAAAACATTTAAAAACAAAATTGCAGCCATGAATTTTAAATCTCATTTTCTTCCAATTGCAGTATTTGTGATGTTGCTGGCTGTCTCCTGCAATACTACGCAAAGAGCGTATGGTCAGGATGATTACAATAACGATTACAACAATAATAATTATTCGCAAAATGACGATAATTATCAGGGAGACGAAGAACCCTTGATACAACCTGAACAGGATGTAAACTTCGATCAGTTTTACAATGATTTAAGTCCTTATGGACGCTGGATAGATTATCCAAGTTATGGCCGTGTATGGGTGTGTAATGTAAGTGGCTTTCGTCCGTATTATACCGGTGGACACTGGGCATACACGCACTTTGGCTGGACGTGGGTGTCTGATTATAATTGGGGCTGGGCTCCTTTCCATTATGGCCGCTGGTCTTTTGATGCCGCTTATGGATGGTTTTGGGTTCCGGGCTATACCTGGGGACCGGCTTGGGTAAGCTGGCGCCATGGTAGCGATTATTACGGCTGGGCACCTTTATCTCCAGGCATTAACATCAGCGTGGGGGTAGGCTTTGGCAGTGGTATTGCAGCAGCAAACTGGGTATTTATGCCGCACCGGTATATGGGCTATCGCAATCTTACTCCCTATTATGTAAATACGCACCGCAACACGACTATTATCCGTAATACAACTATCATTAACAATACTAATGTTTATAAAAACACCCGGTATGTAGTAGGTCCGCAGCGGCAGGAAGTAGAACGCTATACACGTCGTAAGATTCAGCCGCAAAATATTTATGTTTCTAACCGTGTAAATGCGCAAAAGCAAGACAACAGAGGTATTCATTTATACCGCCCGCAACCACAAAACAATACTGTTATAAACAACAGGAATGTGGTAAAAAATAATGTTCAGAATAATAATAACAATACAACCGTTATTCAAAACAATAACAACAATAATAACGTACAACGGCAGCAACCTGCAAATAGAAATAACCTGCCAACCAGAACATGGAATACGCCGCAGCAGCAGAATAGACCAGACAATAACAACAATCAGCCGCAGCAGCAGAACTTAAATAACAGGCAGCAGCGTAAGATGGAAAGAAGGCAGCAGGAGTTGAATAATCAGCAAAATACGCAACAGCAAAGATTGCAGGAAATGCAGCAGCGTCGCCAGCAAATGCAGAATAATCAACAACAACAAAATACCCAGCGGCAGCAGGAAGATAATAAGAGGCAACAAATGATGCAGCGCCAGCAACAGCAGGACCGCCGCCAACAGAACGAAATGATGATGCGCCAACAACAGCAGGACCGTTATCAGCAACGATTGGATCAACAGCGCCAGCAACAGCAAATGCGTCAGCAGCAAACGAACATGCAGCAGCAAAGACAACAACAGCAAATGATGCAAATGCGCCAGCAACAGATGCAAAACAGAAACTTAGGAAATAATGGTGGCAGACAGGTTCAGCCACAACAGCATGGTGGAGTAAGAAGGAATGGATAATTATAAGTATAGTTAAAAGGAAGCGGCTTTCAATAGAAAGCCGCTTTTGGTTTGTAAACCTTGCAATAAATATAAATTATACTTACACCGCAAACGAACTACCGCAACCACATGTTGAAGAAGCATTTGGATTACTAAAAGTAAAACCGCGGCTGTTCAGCCCGTCCTGCCAGGTTATTTGCATACCATATAAATACAGTTCGTGATTTTTATTCATGATACAAGGTATACCTTCTATATCAAAATCTATATCACCTTCCTGCACATCATCAAAACCCAATACATAGGAAAGTCCGGTGCAACCGCCACCTTTTACACCAATGCGAAGCTTTTTAGAGGTATCAAAACCCGGCTCACTCATCAGCCGCTTCAGTTCTTTCACTGCACCAGCCGAAAAACTTACGGGAGCTGTTGTTGTAATATCCATATAAAAAATATTTTTTACAAAAATAAATAAACAGTCTTTAACGCTTTTATAATGAGTAGGTTTTCATTCAAAAGATGACCTTTCGCTTACATTTGTAAAAATTAGTGCATGGAAATTTCATCCAATATAGTGCTGGGTATTCTTGCGGTTTTACTCATTGCATTTGTGTATTACCTCTTTACCAACAAAAGCAAGGAACCAGAAAACCGCGAAGCTGCAAGCAGCGCTACGCGTCAAATGCAATTGGCTGCTTATGAGCGTTTAATACTGCTGGTTGACCGTATTTCGTTGCCCAATTTAATCAGCCGCCTCAATCAGCCGGGCGCTACTGCCAAAGAAATGCAGCATTTGCTGGTACAAAGCATTAAGCAGGAATATGAATACAATATTTCGCAGCAGATCTATGTAAGCGCCGATGCATGGAGCGCCATTAAAAACCTGAAAGAGCAAAATATCCTTGTCATTAACCAGTTTGCCAATACATTGCCTCCCCATGCAACCGGGCTTGATTTAAATAAGTTTCTATTGGAGTACCTGATGAATGATAAAAAAGGTGCATTGCACGAAGTAGTGAGTGAAGTGCTTAGTTACGAAGCCAAGAAGTTGCTGTAGGATTTGAGATAAAAGCTATAATGCTGTTAATGAAGTCTTTGATCATGTAACAACTTAAAGATTCCCTCTCAGCGCTTCAACGTTTTGCTTCTTATTGAGTAAGGGTAATTGCCGGCAGTATTTCTTGTAGCAATTATAAGGGTTCTTTGCTATTATTTCGCCACAACTGCCTGTTCAAGCCTTGCTGTTACGTGTTATCTAACATCTATCCACTACATTTACCATCAACTTTCACTTGCTATGCCAGAGAAAATAACTACCGGTTCCGGTATTGAAATAAAGCCGGTTTATACTGCAAAAGATATCCAAAATAATACGGATGAACTGCCTGCACAATTTCCTTTTACACGCGGCATTCAGCCGGATATGTATCGTAGCAAGTTGTGGACTATGCGGCAGTATGCCGGCTTTTCTACTGCCGAAGAAAGCAATCAACGCTATCATTTTCTGCTATCGCAAGGCGTATTTTGCTGATTATTCAACTCCTGCTGCCTTCTTTCCATCTTACGCTGCTGCCTGTTATTTAAGTTCTGCTGCTGCGGCTGATTGTTGTTATTGTCTGGTCTATTCTGCTGCTGCGGCGTAT
>Ga0181466_1000029_pt1 | contig 35412 bp, 44 predicted proteins | sample InSIn4gowninarea_FD_119078 | JGI IMG/M metagenome (GOLD analysis project Ga0181466, IMG submission 119078) | Clean room microbial communities from NASA Spacecraft Assembly Facility at Jet Propulsion Laboratory, Pasadena, California, USA -... ... | reverse complement strand
GGCAAGTGCAGGGCTGAATATGTTATCGATAACATGAGGCTGAAAAAAGTTCGGATATTCATGAAATCGCCGAATATGTGATATTCGTGCGCCTCTCCACTCCCTCGCCCACCAAGACCTCCAGAGCTCAGTCCAGTGAGGCAGCTACGCTGCCACCACGATCACAATGCCGAAGGTCAACAAACACCGCAGCAATGGGGCCCTCAAGTCGCCCTACTCCTCCCCCGCCGCCGCGCCCAAGACTTCTAAGCCCGCGCACTCCATCTTCAAAATGAACACCGACATCGGGCAGCACGTCCTCAAGAACCCCGGCATCGCCGACGCCATCGTACAAAAAGCGGACCTCAAGCAATCCGACACGGTCCTCGAAGTCGGGCCCGGTACCGGCAACCTTACCGTCAAGATCCTCGAAAAGGCCAAGCGCGTGATAGCCGTGGAGATGGACCCGCGCATGGCGGCCGAGACGGTGAAGCGGGTGCAGGCGACGCCGATGCAGAAGAAGCTCGAGGTGCTGGTGGGCGACGTCATCAAGACTGAGCTGCCGCGGTTCGATGTCTGCATCAGCAACACGCCGTATCAGATCTCGTCGCCGCTGGTGTTTAAGCTGCTGGCGCTGCAGCCGGCGCCCAGGACGATGATTCTCATGTTTCAGCGCGAGTTCGCCATGAGGCTGTTTGCGAAGCCGGGGGATAAGCTGTATTCGCGCCTCTCGGTTAATGCGCAGATGTGGGCGAAGATTGATCATGTTATGAAGGTGGGACGCAATAATTTCAACCCGCCCCCAGCTGTCGAGTCGTCGGTCGTGAGGATCACGCCGAAGGTCCCGAGACCGAGGATCAGTTACGAGGAGTGGGACGGGCTGCTGAGGGTGTGTTTTGTGCGGAAAAACAAGACGCTAAGGGCGAGTTTTTTCGGCACGAGTAGTGTCATGGACATGCTGGAGGCGAATTATAGGACGTGGTGTGCGACGGAGGGTGTGCCACTCGAAGAGGGACCGGCGCCGGATGGGGGGATGGAGGTTGACGACGGTGGCGACAGAGCTGAAGATCACGAAGAGGAAGAGTGGGGCGGTATCATGGATGTGGACGAGGAAGAGGATGACCTGCCCGCTTTTTTCAAGGAGGAGGCGGAGCGGAAAGCGGCGCTGCTGAACAGGAGCGGGAGCAAGAGGAAGAAGAGGGGGAAGGTAGCAGAGTTGGTACGGGAGAAGGTGAGGAAAGTGCTGGAGGATGTGACGGAGCTGGCCGACCGACGAGCGAGGCTATGCGATGAGACGGATTTCTTGAAGCTGCTTTCGGCGTTCAATGATGAGGGCATACGGTTTGCCTGAGGGCTTCGTTGCAAAGATTTGCCCTTCTCCGGCGCATGGGGATATTGCATGGATCGGCGTTAGGATGAGACCGTCATTGATGGAACTAATGGAGTTCATGTGTCGCGAACCCATAAAACGCGCAGATGGGTTTGGTGGGTTGTTTGGGATTTCAAGGCTGAGTGAGGATTTCACCAATAAGGGTGGTGAGTATGTAAAACTGTGAAGCGTGTCGATGTTTCGAGCACCACAAGATGCCATACGAAGATTATGCTGGTTCAAGCCTGGACAAAGGCGCTCGAGATTACTTATCACATGAACAGAGAAACGGGCTGGCAACTTTCACAGGGATTGATCTAGGACGTAGCAGCTGAGTACGATGGTGTTGGCTAAGCTACAAGACGGGCAACATGCAGCCATATTGGATTTCCCACCTCCGACCACGATCCCGAGCTAACTTGTCTATTTGGTCTCGTCGAAGACATAGGTGAGGTGGCACTTGCCGCAGTACTGGCGGTTGTGCATGGCAGCCATGAAGACACCAGCGCCACACTAGACATCATGTCAGCTGTGTCCTTTGCATGCAAGCTCGATGATCTCACCTCTGGGGTTGGGCACTCCCTCCTCAGTCGCTCGATCTTGCCATCACCATCGACCTTGTAGTACTTGAGGACAGCCAACTTGGTCTTCTTCCTCTTGTGCTTGATCTTCTTCGGGGTGGTGTACACCTTCTTCTTCCTCTTCTTGGCGCCACCACGCAGGCGGAGCACGAGATGGAGCGTGGACTCCTTCTGGATGTTGTAGTCGGAAAGTGTGCGGCCGTCCTCGAGCTGCTTGCCGGCGAAGATCAGGCGCTGCTGGTCTGGCGGGATGCCCTCCTTGTCTGCAGAAATGTGGGTCAGTGAAAAGCCCGTCGTGGCGAGGGCGACATTCAAGCGCACCTTGGATCTTGGACTTGACATTGTCGATGGTGTCCGAAGACTCCACCTCAAGGGTGATAGTCTTGCCCGTGAGGGTCTTGACGAAAATCTGCATGGCGACCTGAGAAGCGGCGGCGGTCAGTATGGCGTCGCAGTCTGAAGGGATGCGCGACAGGACTGTTATGGAAGGAGTGCTCACCTAGACAATTACGATTGTCCTCCTCAGTCGGCGATGTGCAGAAGTTGAAAGTGCAGGGCGTGGGTAGTGATTTTTGGTTGTGCGGCGGTCGGCAAGTGTAGGGCTGAATTACATAATCCGTTTCCCAGGGAATTTAGTGTGTTTGAAATGGCTTGGCATACGCCTCATACTCGCGGACTTCAGTTCAGTTCGTGCGCAGCACCAACCGCACTCATCAACTTCACCGTCATCTTCACTTCAGATATATCTTACATCGCCGCGCAATTACATCCAGAAACCTCTATCACTAGAAGTCGACAAACTTCCGAGGAGCCCAAACCCCAGCGCAGGCTCCTGCACGAAGCACACTTCACGGCCACCGTGCCGGCCGCCCATTAATATCGATATCACACATTCCGTACCAGTACTGAGAGGAGGCTAACGTCTCTTCCCGCCCGGCAGCGTGCGGCTCGCACTGCGTGAGGTGAGAAAAGGCTATCGAAGCAATTGGCAGGACAATGCATTGACAAGTTGCGCAGTATCGGACCAAGAGGAGATCCATCCTCGACCACGGACCTATCCGGACTCGACTTGCATTCAAGATGCTGTCCCCATCGACCTCGAGTATTCAGAAGCGCCGACAGCAACACCGGCGGCAAAATTCCACTCCCACTATATTCGAGGCAGCACACCTACGACCATTACCTGCGACCATTCAACGACAGAACAGCCACCGACGAGGCATGAGCTTGGACCAGAAGCCAATCTACCGAGGACCATGCCAGATGACTACTAACCTAGCACCCATCCCGCAGGAAGGAAGCGTAAGTATCACTAACACAGGACAACTACAACCACAGCACTCCATGCAAGTAGCGCAGCAGCAGAGACCCAGCCCAGCCGGGCCTATCCTTTCACGAACCACAGCATTACTATCCGCAACAACCGCGATATGTTGAAGGGCAAGCATCTGGGCTGCCATGTCAATTGCAGCAGACTCAACCGCGGACTTCCCCCCAACCCTCCCCGCAACAGATCCAAGACTTGGAGCAGCACATAAAGTCAGTCTATGGGTCTTATGGAACGGTCTACGTGAACATACTTCCCACCCCTCAGCCGACTCCACAAAAGCCAGCGCCGGTAGCCAAATCTGAAGACTTGGATTTTGCGCCAATGCCGACGCACTTTGATGATCTGCCCGAGATCAACCTAGAACCCTCCATAGGCGACAACGGACTAGGATTGGACTACAAGCTCGAGATTCCGGAGAGCGACATTGGCTACGAATCCTCGTACTACTCAGAAGCACTGTCACCCGGTCGTTCTCCATCTGCTTCACCTCGACACCAAGATATCAGCACATTCCTAGATGGATTCAACGCACGACTATCTTATCCAGCACAAGCCTCCCTCCTGCCCACCTCCCAGAGCAGCCCTGCCCTAGATGCCTTCCTCTCATCCCCAAGCAGACCTCCCCTATCCCCCCGGGCGATGTCAATCACAGACATATCTCTCGACGCCACAATCGAAGACACCGGCATCTCCGCCGAAGAAGTCCAGCAATATATCAGCGAGCAAAACACCGAAACCCACCGCTGGACATGCCTCTTCCCCGAATGCGGTAAGACATTCGGCAGGCGCGAGAACATCCGATCCCACGTGCAGACCCACCTCGGCGACCGCCAGTTCCGCTGCAACGGCTGCGGAAAGTGCTTCGTCCGCCAGCACGACCTCAAGCGCCATTCCAAGATCCACACGGGCGACAAGCCGTACAAGTGCCCCTGCGGCGGCGGCTTCGCGAGACAAGACGCACTGACCCGACATCGCCAGCGCGGGATGTGTGTTGGTGGGTTCCCGAGCGCGGTTCGCCAGCCGGCACGACGGGGGCGGCCGAAAAAGAAGCGACCGGACTTGGAGGAGCGAGTCGACAAGGCGAGCAAGACGCGGAGAGCGCTCGCCTCGGCCGCGTCCTCGTACAGCGATTCTCCGAGCCCCGAGCACGACTCGCCGGACAACAGCTCCGACTTTGAGCCTGCGCAGTATGCAGACCCGCACTCATTCGAGATGCGATCAGATCCATCGTGTGATCCTTTTGGGTAGCTACACCTCCTCACAATTCGAATGATGATGACACAGCTAACAACCCCCCAGCTTCAACGACCACACCTCCCCCTTCGCCTCCTCCCCGCCCAACAGCACAGCCAGCCTCGCCACATCCAGCCCCTTCGACATCGGGCTGGCGAGCGACACCCTCTTCCGGCTGACCGCGGAAGCCTTTGCCCAAACCCCGCCGACCTCTCCAAAGAACGCAGACGACGCAGATGCCCATTCTCCAGCAACAGACGCCAAAGACAACTACGCCACCGCCGATTACGCCCCCTTCCAAACCTCCCTCTCCTCCTCCAAGCCGCCCTCAAACCCCTTCACCACCCCGCCCACCTCCCCAGCCTTCCACGCAGAAACAGACGCCGAGGCCGACATCTTCGCAGACTTCGACGTCGCCACCAGCGCCTCGGGCTCGTACGACACGTCCAGCTTCCCCATGGACGACGGGCTGTTCGACGGCGCGGATCTGCTGAGCGCATGCGCGGCTGATTTCCTGGGGAGTCCTGAGGGGGCGTATAGCGCCGAGGAGGCCATGGGCGCTGGGTTGGCGTGGATCGACGCGTTGTGAGAGACCCGCTGCTTTCTGTTTCTGGGACCGTGGGTGGCGGTTTTGGGGGGTGCGATGAGCGGGACTCTTGGTGCGGCGGCTGGCTGAAAGTTTAGGGACGGATTACTAGGTTGGCGGAGGCGGTTTGGACCTAGTGGGTTTGAGCGCTGGCGGCCAAAAAGGGGTTACGAAGAATGACCTATTTCGTATACTATGTTTCTTTGGAGGGATTTTTAAAAACGCGCGGAGATGATGTGCCGGAAAACGACATGTATCTTTAGTTCTTTGGGTACGGTAGTTGGCGAGAACACAGGACCGGTGAGAGTAGTCTGGACTGTCCCTACGACTGGTGTTTAGGATCCTTGACCGTGAGGAAGATAAAGTAGCTAGGACCAGAATACTATCGGGCTGTGCTTCCTAGTTCTGACGATCAGCTGTTGAAGCGTGCGCCACTACTGTTCAAACAATAGGGCTTTCCTCCGTTAAGTCAATGTCGATGATGCAGATGTGAACCGGGTTCGAGTGACGAAAGAGTTGGCCGTGTCAGCCAGCATGGTTTCCTAACCACTGTTGAGGGGGACGGAGGCTCTGTCGTACAAATTGCACCATCATGCGCTCTGCTGCGGGATACAAGAGTCACAGTTACGACTACGCAACCCGCACGCTGCGGTGCATCATGCCCGGTACTGGCAGTACTGTAACAGCACAACAGCGTCGATCAACTCAGCAAACCATGGCGAAGTTGTCACATGATTCCATTAGCGCTACCTAGAAACTGTAGACACGAAACCCTCCCATTCATCCCGCCGTCTTTCATCCCATCATCCAGCAGTGTCTGTGGTATTTAAAAGGAAAAAAAGATCCACCCGCCCATTCGCTGGTCATTTATAGCATGTCGTCGTGATACGAGAAGAGAGAGAGAGAGGTACATGGAGGAGTTTTATGTCGCATGAAGTAACGCACGCCCAAACGGAGCAGAAGATGCCAAGGTGAAGTCAGAGAAGAGATGTGCTGAAATGCGTCATGAGAAGATTGGGACAAAAGATCCAACCGAGATCGATCGCTATCTTACGGCGATGGAACCACTTCTGGACAACAGCGAGGCCACAGGCCACAGCAGGAAACGCGTCTTTTTGGGGCGTCTACGTGATACTGTGCAGAGGCCGAGTGGTGGGAGTGGTTGGTGAGAGAGTGACAAAGTTTGCGCAGCCAATGCGTGCGAAGCATGCGCGGAGGAGACTCAGCCATGCATGGGACTTGTGAATGGATCACTGGAGGCGAGCTGGCTGAAGGCGCTGTTGAAGGACGCAGTCGGGTCATAGCTAGTCGAGTGTGAAAAGCTGCGAGGGAAGGTATTGAACTGGGTAGCATGGTGAGATCGCTCCTCGAATGGAGAAGCGAGGCGTCGGATGTGGTCCGCCGGCGAAGCGAGCACCAAGGTATCTCCCGAGGGTCCCGGGTTCGACGTACTGAGGGCTGCGGAATGACTCTCTGTAGGGGGCTCAAATAGAGCCGACAGACGCTGGGCACCCGAGGTACCGTCACCTGCATCGCCAAAACTGAAGCCGCGACTTCGTACCCGACGGTGGCTGATTTCAGCAGGCGGGCCAAACAGCTCTTCAAGCAGACCGGAGCGTCGATGTGCAGGGCTCGACGGGTTCAGCAATTCCTCCAATTGGTGATGAGCGCGGCGCTTGAACGATCTCGGCAACGGTACCGGCGCGTGCAGCTGCAACGGTGACTCCAGTCTAGGTGCCGGGGGTTCGCTCTGTTCCGGTTGCGTCTGCGGTTGAAAGAAGCTGGTGTTGATTGGGGGACGGCGCGGAGCAGTACTAAATGCGGAGCCAAGGGTGCGTGACTGTCGCTGCACCTGGTTTCCATCAAAACCGAATTCGAGCTGGAGTGACTGCCCTTTCTGGTGCGCAGCCAAACGACTGCGGGGCTCAGTAGCCCACCGGTTGCGCGCTGGACGGGGCGTGATGTCACTCGCAAGTTGAGAGAGAGGGCCGCCAGGCTGCATGGACGCTGCAGTGCTGGTGGCCAACGAGATATGCATATCTCGTGCGAATGCAGACTGTGGCTCTGAGGCCGTGCTTGGTGACGTAGGGATCACAGATTCTTCCTTTGGATCCGACTTCGAGTGTGGAGAGGAGGACGAGAAAGGTGATGGAGACCTTCCATGCAGCAAGCGTTGATAGTGCGCTGACAGCGTTGGCGTACGCTTGCAGAGATGCCTCAGCCGTCGTCGGGTTGCCGACTCTGAACGAGGCCATTGCGCATACGGCCCGGCGATCTGCGCTCTGGTGGGCGTGTTGCTTCCGCTTTTCGGCGCTCTGAGAGTATCAGGTGAGCCTGCGCGTTGCGATCGTCGAGGGTGCAGACATGAAGCGTTCCGCAACGACACAACATGCTTGGGACCTTTCCAACTGCGTTTGGCTTCGCGAGCGACGCGATGGCAAACACCAAGGGGCGGTGCAGTTCCAGGCAGCATCTTGAAAGGCGTGACAGTGGGATCCTGCAGATACTTCAGATAGATGATCCAGAGATGGTTGTCCATCTCTTCTGTCCAACTTGCAGTTCTCCGTATCCTCAACCGTTTCATCGGTCGCTGGTCAAAGGATTGGTCCAGTGGCGACGTGACCATAGCGGTGCTAGACTTGAATGTAGGGAACATGAACGGATCAGCGGTATCGCTGTCGGGGCTTGTGCAGCTACCGCCACGTGAGTGAAAGGAGTCCGCGCTACCACGGGACGACATGGAAGAGTTGGATATGCTCGAATAAGCGGATGACGGGCGACTGATGCTCTCTCCGGGAAAGCTCTCGTCAGTCATGTGCCAGTCGTCGTTCGCCGCACGGGCTCCGGCGTATTCCGCAATCTGTCCGACAGGAGTCTTCGGTGGAGAAATGGGACGATTCAATGGCGTCACTGGCGCAAGGCACCCTATTGATATCTCCGAATTGAATTCAGGCAGAGGTAGATACTCTTGCGAGGCGGGATCCGGCGTCTCGATCGTAGGGATGGAATGCTCGCGGGGGGCAGAGTCGAGAGTGTCGGGTGTCGGTATAGCGGCCCGTTTGCGCCGTAGTCGAAACGTCTGTCGAGGAGGTGCTGGCGGCTCTATGTCTTCTTCTTTGGGCTCTGGCTCAGGCGTGCGAGGAGCTTGGCCGTCCGCATAGTGGAAGGTGAAGTTTCGGGGAAGGGTGATGGAGACGTGAGGTCGCACAGGCGGCATCTTGGAGGAGTCCAGATGAGTTTCTAGACAGCAAGGTGCGTAGTCGCACCCTTGGGCACTTCAGATGTCGCGACCAATGGATCACGCTTCTGCAAGGGGTTAAAGGACGCCGGTATTTCCTCAGGACGCCGGACGGCTGGGAACAGCAGCACAGGCTTCCAAGAGACTCTGGCGTGTCTAGTTCTCCTGACCCCAGGGTTGGATTTGGTCCAATCTAGACGAGGATTTGCGCGCGTATCCAGAACAGCGACAGAAGCTGTGAGGAACTGCGATGTTACACAAGCACTCTAAAAGCAATTTCAGATCATACAACGGGTTTGACCTCGCTGTTCTGCTTTTGTTCACAAAGATCGATCCCGTTAACTGTGCGTGGGCCCGGAGCGACGAGAGGTGTTCGAACGAGTGTGGTGTAGCAAGATCTAGGCAGCGTGCACTGCGCGGATAGCGTCGCAAGCCCGGAAGGTCGGCAGCTTCAACAACCTAGCAGAAATCGCTGAAGGCTGTGAGAAAGTTGCCAGAGAGAGCGACAGTGTCCGAGGGTGAGTGAGTGCGATGTCGGGCGATGGGTCGCGAACGATTGTCACAAACTCGGTCGCGGTTTCGAGACGAGGAGCGTGTGGACGAGCAAGGCCGACGTCTGCGCGGTTCTCCAAGATATCAACAGGAGCGCATAGCCGACGAGAGGCAATGGCAAGAGGGCGACGGCGAGGGAGGGTCGGCGGTGTTGTTGTTGACACTCGGCGCAAGACGGAGGGTGGAGGTGGGTGGGTGCCGTGGGTGGAGGAAAGAGGGCGGGTCCCAAGCGGCGGAACTTTGGCTGAACCGGGTTCGGCGCTAGCGGCGCTAGCTCACTCGGCCGCAGTGCCTCAAGGTTATGCGGTGAAGCAGGTTTGAGCGCCAAAACACCCCAGAAACACTCCCCGTATGCAAAGCCAAAGAGAAGCTCTGCCTGTAATTTCCCTGCGAGTCAAGTCTGCTCCCTGGAGCTGTGTTTGGGAACCCCCCGATTTACGCTGCCTTGCGAGGTTCTTGTGGGTGGAGGTGTCAGGCGGACCAGCGCTGCGCATTGGCGAGCAGCGGCACGACGAACAGCCGTTCAAGCACGACGATGTCTGAGCCAGCCAGTCAGCCAGTGCCCGTGCCTGTTGGACGAAGATGCTTGGCTTCCGTCCTGAGGAGGTGCAGCGGTGCAGCGGTGCAGCGGTGCAGCGCGTCCTACAAGGGCTCGCCGCTACTGCGGGAGAGCATCTTAACGAAGCGTTGAACTCGCGCCGTTGCTGGCCAAAGCGGCCTTGCAGAGCGGTGGCGCCTCAAGGGACCAAGAATCAAGAATAGAAAAGATAGAAGCTGGTCTGCACCAGCACAAGAACAGAAGGGCGCGTCGACAGCAGTCCAATGGATGGCCGAGCTGCTGTGATGCCGTCTCGAATTGTAGAACGCGTCCTGGGCCCAAGCTCGTGCTAGCGCGTTTCTTTCGCGCCGTGCATCTAACTACCAGCGGGAGGCTCTCGCAACCGTGGATGGCGCAAGAAAGTCACCGGCGCCGCCTCTTCACAGCACTGACAGCTTCCTCTATTCGCCCAACACGCGTTGCTTGTTTGTGCCATCAAGCGACAGCTGACCCTTCAGTTGCGAAGCGCAGCACTCAACGCTTCTCGCGCCATCAATCCATGACAGTGCAGTGCGTCGCATTAACCTGCCCTCGAAGAATGACAGAGTGCATGAGCCTGCTCCCGCGCCCTGCGCACGACTCGGAAGGCTTTTTGCTTTTGCACCTCACCCCATGCATCTCAGAACCCCCTTGACCCTTGCCGACGGCAGCATCGCGCTCTGCCCGTGCCGAGATGTCGACATTTCGAACATTCGAAATCTGCCGCGGCACCCGAGTGAATGTCAGATGTCAAGCTCCCCGCTATTTGACGTGCTTTCACCCCCCAGGGGCTGGTATCCTGATCAGCGCAGGGAGGAGTCTGTTGTTGCCACTACAGGGGCATCGTCCTGCCTCGTGCTCGCCCTTTGCGTTCGATCTGGAGTGACTTGTTCATGCACCAACGCCATCTACCACGATGCCGCTCTGCGCTTGAATCTCCACCTTAGGTCTCCAAGCCCGGCTCCGGCCTTGATGAGGTAGCATTGATCGAGGTTGAAGCGCGTGGGGGTGGAGCAGCGGGTACCTGATACTCGTACAATATTCCGCGATAATCACCGTCTTATCCTTAAGCGGCAAGCCTGTAGTAATATTTGGACTATCCAGCACTATCCTCCACGCAGCGTTGTTCACGAACGGAGCGGATCTCCCCTCAAGTGGACATAGAGCACAGTTGTCTCTTCGGAAGTGAGAACGATATAGACTTCACTGAAGCTCGTAGTTTCCTAATACACGAGTGGTGTAACAATATAGCATTTGCATTTATAGCATCTCTACTACATGTCACGAGCTCCGAGTAGATTGTCAGAGTCATGCTTCTACCTACAGCTTCATCACCAGAGGCCACCGTCAACCGCATACAAGTTGCGCAGACCGCTCAGGGGACATCAGGCATTGAACTACATCACGTACATCCACAGTCATCACACCTCACATCTCACGTCTCACGTCTCACATTGGGGAGCTTACTAGCAAGCACAACGTCAAGTCTACTAGTGCTACTTCTTCAGCTTGTATCTCTTGCTGTTCTCCTTGCCCCTCGTGGACTTCGCGCTCTTCGCAACCTTCGCAGCCTCAGCCATGTTCGCCCTAAGCTTCAACACGCATCCCAGCAATGTGTTCGCACCCACGAGCGGGACGCCACAGACCCGCAGCCGGAGATCCACATCCACGAACCTGACCGGCGAGAAACCCTTCTTCCTAGGCTTGACCCGCTTCGTCTTTTCCTTCCAGCCACCGTCCATCCTATGCGTGTCCGCCTTGCCAGAAGCCCGCCCCTTCCTCGCCATAGCAGCAGCCTTCCCTCGTCCCTTCCCAGCACGCTTGACCCCCTCACCCTTCTCCGCTCGGCCCATCATACCCATCATGCCTATCCTCAGATCCGCCCCGCAGAGCCGCGACGTCCGGCCCGCAGCACGCTCCGCTTCCCGGGGTAGTTGAAGGGCCGGTCCCAGCTGCGCTGCGCGTTGCTGACGGCGCTGACGGCGCGGATGGTGCGGATCATCGCGGTCTGGGAGATGAGTTGGCTGCGTCGGAGGGAGGAGCCGTAGGCCTGGTTCGGGGGCGGGGGGATTAGCTGGGGGGTGATGATAGAAGGGGTTGGGGGATGAGGGTGGAGGGGGCGAGTGTTGGGTGGGGGTTGTTGAGGATGGATGGAGAGGGCACATGGAGAAGACATACCTGGATAGCCGCGGCCAGCGACTGGAGGTTCGCAAAGACCGGGGCGTTCATCTCATCGTGCCATGTGCGGCCCTGAGATTCGATCGCTTGGGCAAAAGTCGGGACGGTATCGATGTACTGGGCTTCCCGTCAGCAACCAGTGGGCAGACGGCTACAGAGACTCTAGGTTTGGGCAGCGGAGGGAAAACGTACACCGAGGTATGTGGTCTCTATGGCGCCGGTCTGGCCGTTCGTAAAGGCGTGCTGTGGAAGCGGTGTCAGTGGCCGTACAAGCTGAGGGACGGACAAGCATACCTGGTCGGTTTCGAGAGATGCTTTCGAGGCGTTGATTTGAGCGGAGATGTTGGCTATCAGGCCCATGGTCGGCTGCAGACAACGTCAGCATGGTTTGCAGAGGAACCGTGACAGAGTCGGGTAACGCACAGCAACCGGGCCGTTGTAGGCGGCAGTGCCGTTGGTGATTTGCGTGCTCCAGATCTGGAGTGCGGCGTCGCTAAGGAAGGCTGTCATGGCCTGTAGGTCTATGATGCCGTCGGAGGCTAGTACGGCTGTCGCCAAAGAGAGGACGAGGGTTGCGAAGATTGCGACGCGCATGTTGGCTGATGTAAGGAGTTGAAGGTAATGTGTATGGATGATGGAGGAATGTAGGAGACGGAATGAAAGAGGACTGGTAGGGATGCTTGCGAGAGGACAATGATGAGTGAGAAAGGAGAGAGACAAAAGGAAGTGAGGCCTGAGATGATTGAGATTTCACGAGCCCTTTTGATCGCTTCCATGCCTTCTGCTTGGAGGGAGTCACGATGGCACAGAAGCCCGCAATGGCAGGCGCGCCTTTCCATACGCACCTGGAGACCGCACCTCCAATGTTGCCCGACCGTGACTTACCACTAATGATTTACCAGGAATTTTTCAAAAACAGATCCATTTGAATGCGTCGATATTCGTTCATGTTCCCAGTAGCCTTTCGAGAGAGCAGGAAGAAAGGTCGGAGCACACCTCATCGGCAGGGGTTTAGGCCTTCGCGTGTTCTTATCACTACGCCGTTCGGTCACCGTCGCTGACCAGCAGATGTCCTTTCGCAAATTGGCTCAAGGCCAATCTCGAAGAGCAGGACTGACACGGACCCTTTGGATCTTGCCCTTGCATCGGGCGTTTCATCGATCAGCCCATGCATGCCATGAAACCTCAGTCTCCACCGCTCCTGACGCATGCAAGACAAGGCAGTATAAACTAGATTTCGTGATGCAAGGAACTATGTAGCGCATACAGCGAACACATCTACAGGAACCTGATTACCGCTCCTCCAGGGCGCCCCTTCGGGCTATCAACTCAGCAATTCTAGCAACGCCACCCGCGATAAGCGCCGCGCCCATTTGGTAACTCCGTACATGTGATAGAAATACAAGGGGACTTTTTGCGCACAGCTGCCCGGCAAATGGTAGGGTGAGATGATTGAGATTCCTCGCGCGAGGGCGCTCAGATGACATCTCCGGCCGTGAAGCCACCCGGTCTTCCACCGGTGATTTCGCCGTGGACGGTGTACTCGCTGGACCATGTTGGGAACTCGCTCATGGCCGTTGGCGGCATGACTTCGGTGCTGACAACGGCGATCTTGAAGTCAGGAACCTGCGCGGCAGGAACCTCGGTGCCGTCCACCTAATGAGACGGGAGTCAGCTCTGTTGGGACTGATGTTCAATGATGTTCAGACGGATAACCCAGCTTACCTTAGTGATGCGCCATTGAAGATTCCTCTGCAAGTAAGGCACCACGATGCTTTCATCGAGACCGCCCAGCTCCCCAGCCGCCACTTTGGCTTCGAGCACTGTGCTGAGCGGGACAGTGCCGGCAGCCTGTACGCGCATGCAGTCTCGGCAGGTCGGATTCGGCATCGCGAACATAGCGTAAGTCCCTGCGAGTGTGTTGTCGTTCCACCAAGAAGCCGAATCGGCACTCGGGTTGCCCAGGAAGACGTAGACTGTGGATGAACCGAGACCGAACTTCTGGGCTTTGATGTTGACGAGATACTCCCGAGTTGCCGGGGCTGGCTTGTACGACGGGTTCTTCCGATAGCCATACTGTGGAGAGCACGACCGAGAGCTGTCGTCTGCTGTCAACTCGTCGCATCCGTCCGCACGCTGCCTCTTGCGTAAGGAATCTCGCTTCTGCGGGGACATTGCCGTTGATGGTCCATACAGTTCGTTAATTGCTTTTCTCAGCGCTGCCGTATCATTGCCGGTCCCGAGCTCTGGATAAGTATAGCCGAAAGTCAGAGTGGAACGAGCGCTTTCGGATGTCCAAAAGGCACCAGATGAGTCTGAGTGAAATGGAGTCAAGGCTAGAGACGATTAGCAATGCATCCAACGCAGTGAGAGGGCCACGCTTACGCGATGACGCATCCAGAACTGTGCCCACAGGATACGACCAGGACGGCTGTGTCTGCTTCATTGGCTCAACATAACTGTCTGGGTAGAGTGCTTGCCACATTGCGAGCGTTCGATCCACCATACTGCACAGATGTAAGCCATAGCTGCAGAACTCTGTAGTCGCACTTACGTATGATGCAACCAAAAGACTGGATCAAAGGCCGACCACGGCAGATACCACATGTGACCTCCGATGTTATTATGAGGGACGTTGTGAACAGCCTCGAGACTATCCCATTTGAGTGCATTGTCCGCTTTCCAGGCTTCGGTACCTGCATCCGTAAAGTTGTCGTACGTCGTTAGGACGTTATAGAGTCGATCTCGCAGCATCAAGCGGTCGAAGTTCATACGTTGCACAACAACGTCGTTGCCATCGGGTGGCCGTCTGGCTCGTGGTGGGTCGGGTTGGCGTAAAGTCATGTTTTGCATTATCCACGGGATTTCAGCGATCTGCAACGGTCAGTATCAATTCTCGTACCATTCAAAGGAAGAACAGAGACTCACCCATGGCGAGAAGTCGCTGGGAACAGGGTGAAACCTATACGCGTATAGCGGGTTCGGTATCACAGCGGTGCCGTTCGGGAGGGTGACCTGGACGTCGCGGATAGTAAGACTGTTGGGGAAACTGTTTTCACCTTCAGGCGGATCGGCGGCCCAGTCCCAGTACGGCATGCGGAACGTTCTGGCAGCGTTCACGTAGAAGTCGTAACGAGAAGTATTGCGGAAACCAGCAACGACGTCTAGCATGTTCGCGTATAGGATTTGCTGCAAGCGGCTGTTAGTGGCGGTCATCTCATTGAAAGAGCGAGGACACACGCCTCGAAAAGGGCCAGATAGGGTCTATGCCAAGTCAGGAAGACGTTGGACCCGTGCATGCAGTAACCGCCTTCACCACCGGGGTCACGCTCTACGCCATTCCAGGCAGTGTAAGGCAGTCCGTGGATTCCTGAGACGGGTATACTTTAGCATTGGGCTGTTGGCACATGCGATTCCGGAGAGCAAAGATTACTGACCGGCAATCTGATAGTACGATAGCTCATTGCTCTGGTCTGCCTTCTGCATGCGGTCAAGTGCGAGTAAGTAGAGGTTCCATTGATCTGGCTCCTGCTGAAGTTGGCGGATCTCGAGACGAGGCTGCGGTGGTCCTCCATCCCTCACGCCAGTGACCCTGAAGGGCGGGTTTGTTGATTGCCGAGTATCAATCGCCTGCCGTGGACCAAGTGCAATGTCTTCCACGACATGCGGTTTAAGTTTGGGGTTGACGGGATTGCTCCATGTAGGCGCGCACAAGGTCTGCAAAACGAGAAAAAAGCTCAGGGTCAACGACGGCAAGCTGCAGACCATTTCGACGTAGCGACGGTTGCTGTGTTGGTGCCTGCGGCCTGACTTATATAAACAGAACGAGTGGACGATCAACGACGGCAGCGAACGAGCGTTAGCCACAAAGCAATGGCAGAGGAATAATCAACGCCCATGAAAAAGTCCAAGAACAGATTCGTGAGAGAACGGCGTTACTAAAGTCTCCGGGGGCAGGCGCGTGACGAGATGCGTACGTCGTGTCAAGAAACCCCGTTAAGTAACCGCAACGGACAGAGGCGCCCGTAAAGACCCGCCCAAGCGAAGGAAAGCGGATTCAATGGGTGAAGGAAGTGAGTAAAGGAGATTGAGAGAGGATTGGGAAACCCTCTGCCCGTGCGATGAAGCGAATGTAGCAGACACAAAGTCTGTAGCGTGCGGAGGCGTGGATGGATGAAGCTGGGAAGCGTAGAAGAGGAAGAGGTCCAGCCGACCGGTTCCACCGGAGTCCATCAATATATGGCAAGGCAGGCGCCATATATCTATCGATAGATCGACAGCAGCCGCTATACGCAGCGCAACCGCCTCCTTAGAGTCTAGCATCTGTGGAGGTAACACCATTTGGAGCCATGACAGGCGTTGTGGCGTTACGTCCCCGCAGCCGTCTATCGATGGTCTACAGGTGAGCCCCTTGAGCAGAGGGCGTTTGACACCAGCATTGGGGGTTTATTGGACGCTCCTGGTTCTCTTGACGGGGGTTGATATTACGGGAAGGAGGCACGGTTGGTGGTTTGCCCCCCCGTGCAACGCTAGCTCCCGAACGACGATGGCGCCAGCGGCCAGCCGAGCTTGCCCCTGTTTTGGATTGGTACGGACCAATGGAAGGCCGTTCTCTCTAACCTCACTTCCACCGCTTCAAACGTCGCCTTTGGCCGATTGTTCTGGTGGCAGTCGAAGAGCAGCGAGGGACAAAGGCAGAAACAAGTTTCAAGACCAGTGAGCTTCTGCACGATGCGGAGCCCCCTGAAGCGAGCGACAGCTGTGTGTCACAGTAGCACAACGAACTCCTGCATACTGCCTTGTCGCATTTTCGCATGTCGGTTCCTAGACGAAGCAATCAGACGCAGATGGCCGCAAGCCAATGTCGGAACCAACAGCGTGGAGATGTAACCCTCTTCGCGTTATCGAATCCAGCCTGTGACAGCCGAGGGACGGCAATTGAACGAAGCCATTGTGTTTTGCGACAGCTCTCGTCCTCTTGAGGATTCGCATGCCGTTCCTGAGGAACTGCGCGAGGCCAGGCTGAAACCATGCTTTGTTTACCACGAGTTGAATATGAGCCACCACGCCGGACGAGCCGCGTGTGCCAGAGACAGATCAAACTGGTATCCGAAGAGAGACGCCTGAGGCATCCCGTGATAACTCCGCCCCAAGCTGACTTTTACTCTTGGTTGCGAGATGTGCGGCCATTTCCCCGCCGATGAAAATCCATCCAACCGACAACAGAACTCCAGATCATGCCTTTCTCAACCTTTATGACAGCTCTCAAGCCACCCCACCATCCTGCGCCCCACCCTGTTCCTCACCCGCTCCAAAGTCCCCAAACGCCTCATTGTCCAAATCAAGGCCCAAATCATCGCCTGCGCTCGTATACTCCGCCAGCGCATCGCCCGCGCTATCCAGCGTGTCGAAAGCGCCAAAATCCGCGCCGCCAAACAGACCCCCGGCGTTGGCATCGTCCGGCGGCATCGGCGCCGAGGCATCGTTTGACAGCACCGACGCATCCTGACCGCCGGCGGCGGCGGCGCTTGTGTTTGTGTTTGTGTCCGTGTTAGTGGTCTGTTGTACACCACTACTATCAGCACCGACAGCCTGGCTTTCACCGCTCTGCTCAACGACGACCCAGTCGCCGTCTCCCGCTTTTCCGTCGACCACATCGTTGGTTAGGCCGGTCATGTCGACGTCGACGTCGAAGTCCATGTCGTCCATCGATGGCATGCCGGCGACGTCCTGTTGCACCTCGGCGCCCAAGCCGCTATGGCTTTGGGTCTGCGCGCCTTGTGCCGGCGCGGTAGAGATGGCGCTTGGTGTTGCCCCGGCGGACTGATCCTGGCTCCCTGTGTTGGATAGATGAGGCGGTACGAGATTTGCTGCTGGCGTTGAGCCCATGGAGTGGGTCGTGTACTGTTCAAGCAGCAAACTGTCCGCGTCCATTGTGCCATCGCCCAGGATGCCGTTCGCCGCTCCGTTCTCGAAGAAGAGGTCTGCAGGCGCGTTGCCGTTACCGTTGAGGTCGACCTGGTCGGGATCGTTCTCGACAAGGCCACCCTTCTCGACACAAACGACGTCTTTGCGTGGAGCGGTGGTTACGCCTAGGGTCTTCTCCACGTACTGGACAACCTCATCCACAGTCTCTTTCCCTGGTTGATGCCTCGTTTCACTGGACTCCCATACCGCATCTCGTAGCCGCTTCTCGGCCTGCATGTACGTCTTGATGCTCCGCTTCAGATCCGCCATCTTCTTCGCGTGCTCGGTTTTCATCTTTTCTATCTCTGCCTGCTCAGCCGCCATGAAAGCTGACACGCGCTTCTCGAACTCTTCAAGCTGATGCTTGTTGATGGTCTGGACACATTGGTCTGGTGCGTTAGGCTTCGAAACGTCTCTCATGGGTTCTGCGTTGGGTGCGTCGAAGAGACCGTCGGTAAGGTGGCTTAGTTCGCCCATAAGACCCAGACCCAGATCGACAGGCGCAATCTGTCCTGCGGCGTATGGCGAGGAAAGAATCTCCTCCATCCACTCATGATGTTGGGTATACCTCATCGTGCTGATATCGCGAGGTGTGAGATGGTCGAGTAGATCGCCCAGAGCGTGATTTTCCTCGTCCTCCAGGAAAGGGTCATGCGCCATGCCAGCAGTTGGCTGTACGCCGGCAGGCCCCGAGCCCGGCAACTGTGAAGGTGGCACTTGTCGTGGTCGTTTTGCAGGAGGGGGCCCGACAACGCCGCCTTGCGCTTGTGGATAATACTGCGCGTTCCTGGCCATTTGCTGCATTGGATTCGGATACGCAGCACCTACCTGTGACGGCATACCTGTCAAAGCGCCGTTGAAGTTTATCTGTGGCCAGTTGAGTCTGTCGTGGAGCATGAAGGGCTTCCGGAGAAGCTGGCCTTGGCTTTCCAGATACTGTCGCTCTGCCCTGATTCTATGCATGTCGGGGATCATGGAGATGCGGTTGACCGGATAGCGGTTCTGCGGGTCGGCCGGACCGTAGTGTACTAGCCATAGCGAGTTGTCTGGGGGTGGACCTGGCGCAGCAGGATTCTTGTTGACTATTCGAAACCGTCTTCTGCAGTGAGTTGAGATGAGCTCTCCGGGTAGATAGCCGCTTCTGTGCATGACCATCTCCATTGTCTACATCGACTCATCAGCTACGTCCGACAGCTACACTGAGCCCAAACACGTACGTATCCGCGAACTTCGATGTTGAAGGACGCTTCTGGATCGGCCCAAATGTAAGGATCACTGGCGAACTGACGCCGTTGTGGAGAAATCCACTCCAGAAATACCATGCCATCATTGGGAGGGTTGTGTAGGTAGGTCCATGCGACAGCAGCCTGGTCTTTGACGACTCGAGGTGCTTCGAGGAGGTAACTTAGGGCGTCCTCTGGGCGCAGATGGGCTAAGGTTGGGTATCGGTAGTCGGATATCAGATGGACATGAGGAAGCTGTTCAAAGCGAAGAAACATCAGCGCTTTTCACTCGCCAGTGTTCGCTGTGGACGAGACTCACAAGGGCGGGTGGGACGCCAGCGCTTGGGTCTTGTTGCATTGTTAGATTCTGTAGTCCTGCGCGGTATGATGCGCGGTTTCCTGCCAACGGATTCCCGAGTTGAAATGACTGCGCGTGAATGCAGTGGTTGTCGGCGCGCAAGCTGATCCTCGGGCTTCCACCACCGCGTCGAGCTCGAAACCGCGAATTGATTTTGCCAAGTCTTTCACGTGACCGACCAACCAGCGCCTTATGTATAACCCAAAGTTTGGCGGCTTAAGCATGGAATATAGCTCAACGGCAGTGATTCGTGGGTCCATTACCCTGCCGGAATATCTCAAGTGGTTAGCTTTCTCATATCAGTAGTTGTTCCCACCCATTGACATGATTCATAGGTCCAGCTCAACCATAGGTATATCGAAAATGGGCGAGAGCCAAGCTATAGCAACGAACTTTTAATGAGCCCCGCTACGGTTTGCACCCGCAGCATCACTATCAAGAAGGCAAGTTGAGCAGGAACATTAGTTTATGATGTTTCATTGAGTCGTCGCATCGCTAGGTAGGCATAAGCTCCTTTAGTACCTCTTGTAGTCACCCTCAGCTCCTTGCATGCAGTCAATTCCTTCCAGTCGCCAGTAATCAGCAACCCTTGATCCAAAGCCGTGTTTTTGCAACGCAAGATCCGCCAAACCACCATGAAACTAGCAACGTACTCTTGATGATGCTGCCGTCCTTGAGCATGTCAACCAAGCACCTTGAGACCGCCCTTCGTCTTGCTCTGCTTCTTCTGCACGCCCGCACCCGTGTTCGCTCCACCCCCAGCCTTGTTTCCGCCCTTGCCGTTCTTCCCGCTCCTACGCTTGTCCTGGGGCACGGTCGGCCTGATTTCAGTGGTGCTGCGCGAGATTGTCACCGGATGGCTGCCGATGTACTTCCCCTGCATCTCCTTTCCAGCCTGGAAGAAGTCGTCGCCGCTGCTGAAGCTCACGAAGCCGTATCCCTTGCTCTTAGTTGTTCGCTTGTCCCTCACCACGTGCGACTTCTGGACCGAGGCGTAGCGAGAGAAGGCCTTGAGAAGAGATTCGTCCGTCACTTCGCCTGCAAGATTGCCGATGAACAGGCGGAAGTGCGTAGGGTCCCAGTCCAACAGCGTAGAATCTTGCCAGGTTTTTCCACCACCGCTCCGTACAACGGTCTTCTGCTTGCCGTCGGCATCAGCCACCACGGCAGCAACACCAGTATCCGTATGGACGGCCGCGTTCATGTCGACGTCGCTGATGGGGTTCGTTGCCGCTGCGCGTCCACCCAATGGAATGGCATTAGCCCCACCTGCCGAAGCGGATCCTTCGGCTTTGTTTCTGCCTGCTCCTTTCACTGAGGTGAAATCATCCTTGCCAGCATATGCGCTCTGCCATTGCGCAATCTGTGCTTCGTACTCGGGGTCGAATGTAGAATCGCCGAAGCGGCCTCTAGCTGCGCCAACTCCGCGCGAAGCGCTATCCTGTTCTTGACCGGGTAGAGGGAACGGATTGCGGATCTGAGGCGGAGTCGGCTGCGCGTACGTGTCGTTAGCTTGCGAGTAGTAAGCTTGCTGTTGATAGGGATTGGCTTGAAAGCCGCCGCCGGTGTAGCTGGTCTGAGGGGCCGAGTATGCGGTTGGGGGTGCTGGGTGAGCAGAGATCGACGGCTGCGACTGCCAGGTCGGGGTGCTTGATGCTACGGCGCGCGGTTTGAAGGCGGTGAAGCCACCGTATGCACCGGAGCCTGGGCCCTTGCTGTCATTGTTCCCATAGCCTGACGCGCTGCGCGAGCCGGCCGACGGGGTGAAGGCTGGCTTGAACGACGAAGGCGGATGAGCCGATGGAGGCGGGCGCGCGGGCAGAGAAGGATGCAGAGTCGAAGAGTTCGAGCTTGACTGTGACGCTTTCAGACCTGGAGGTGGTGGATATGCCATGATGAATACGCTGCTTATGTCGTTATTCGGTGAAGGCAAGACTTACGACCTCAAGCGTTGATCCGGCGCGCTGTGCAGGCGGAACGTTGGCTCCGTGGAGAGCTTCCCGGGGTCTAGGTGCAATTGTGCGACAATGCTTGAGGTACGTAGAACTAGAAGAGCTGGAGGTGGGTGTTGTGGGTGGGTGCTGTGTGTGGGTGTTGTCGAGGTTCTTTGCGGTTGGTGACGGTTGGACCTTCCAGGCCGTTCTGTGAAGCAGACGGCACAACCTTGAAAGGGGACTAGCGCGTGATTACTAACGCTTACACAGCACATCAAGGCTACAAGGCAACTATCTCGCAACTCCAGCAGCATTCGGAGATGGAAGTAGACACGATTAGGATTTATGATATGGGAGCTGGATTGTGAGGCAGCGTTACGCAACAAGAATCTTCAACAGTGTTCAAAGGCCGCTCGCTCGCTATCGCCGTGCTCAAGGCCGGCCAGAGAGCCCGTGTCACTCAATTCAGCCTTGCAACAGAGCTTCTCCGGCGGAGGCTTTTCACACGAATGAGGATTGGGTAAGCTGCAGCTGCGGCAAATTGACCGGGCTTCTTCGAACTCCCTGGCCGTCATAGGCCGACACTTGTGCGGTCATTGGGTCATTGGCGGACAAGGCGGGCGGAACTGAAGCTCGCGAACTTTGGTGGGATGTTAGAACGCCGGCCCCATATATTCCTACACAACAATTATCCTCCACGCACTCCTGCCACACCTTCCTTCAATCACTGCTACACTGAACTCCACTTTGCTATAGCAGATACACGCACCCACCACCATCATGAGCTCCGAAACCGCAGTGTAAGTCGATTCCAGCGCCGTGCTGCCCCTCCTCTGCCCCGCTATCGTCATGTCGATTTCTTTTCCTCAGCCCACAGCTCGACGGACTGTGAGAGCGGGCCGCAATTTCAACGATTGCAAACTGTAGCGACCCTCTAGAGATCACTATCCGTCTTCCTCGTCTTCCTACAGCTCACAGATGCCTTGACTGACTGTAGCGCGCGCCTTGCCCGCATCGACGTGGGCGGGCCTGCGCATTCTGCTCCCAGTGGTGACTTCGGTCTCATCGGTTTGGCCGTCAGTAAGTGTTATCCGCGCGGTTCCGGCGTCAGTGCTTGCTAACGTGTATACAGTGGGCCAGAACCTGATCCTGAACGCGGCTGATCACGGTATGATGTTCAGCCTAGCTTTCCGCAGAACTCCGCTGACAGAACTTAGGCTTCACCGTCATTGCTTTCAACCGAACCGTCTCGAAAGTCGACCGGTTCTTGGAAAATGAGGCCAAGGGCAAGTCCATTATTGGCGCCCACTCGATACAGGAGTTTGTACAGAAGCTCAAGAAGCCGCGAAGGATGATGATGCTTGTCATGGCGGGCAAGGTTTGTCACACGGGCGACCCCTCGCGCTTATCCAAGATGCTAAGGTGCCATAGCCCGTCGACGACTTCATCGAGCTGCTCCTGAACGAGGGCGGTGTTGAGGAGGGTGATATCATCATCGACGGTGGTAACTCCCACTACCCGGACACCAACCGCAGGACAAACTACCTGAAGGCCAAGGGTATCCGCTTCGTCGGAACCGGCGTGTCTGGTGGCGAGGAGGGCGCCCGTTACGGCCCTAGCATCATGCCGGGTGGTAACGAGGAGGCGTGGCCGTACATCAAGGATGTGCTCCAGAGCATTGCTGCTAAGAGCGATGGCGAACCCTGCTGCCAGTGGGTCGGTGACGAGGGTGCTGGCCACTACGTCAAGATGGTCCACAACGGCATCGAGTACGGTGACATGCAGCTGATCTGCGAGGTAAGCTTGTATTGGACTGAGCCCGCAAGATCGGCGGCCCCGTGGCAGGTTTTAAGCTGACCTTGCATTGCAGGCGTACGACATCATGAAGCGCGGTCTTGGCCTGTCGAACAGCGAGATGGGTGACGTCTTTGACAAGTGGAACCACGGCGTTCTCGACTCTTTCCTCATCGAGATCACCCGCGATATCATGAAGTTCAATGATGATGATGGCACCCCTCTGCTTGAGAAGATTCTCGACTCGGCCGGTCAGAAGGGTACCGGCAAGTGGACTGCCATCAACGCGTTGGATCTCGGCATGCCTGTCACCCTGATCGGTGAGGCCGTCTTCGCTCGCTGCCTCAGCTCCCTGAAGGCCGAGCGCGGCCGCGCGGCGAAGATCCTTGATGGACCGACACCGAAGTTCGAGGGCGACAAGCAAGAATTCCTCGACAACCTGGAGCAGGCTCTCTATGCCTCAAAGATCATCTCCTATGCCCAAGGTTTCATGCTGATCCAAAACGTAAGCAAACAAGCACACATCTCCTATCTGGTGAGAAGCCATACTGACTTGCACATTTCAGGCCGCCAAGCAATACTCATGGAAGCTGAACAAGCCAGAGATCGCGCTCATGTGGCGTGGTGGCTGCATCATCCGCTCAGTCTTCCTGAAGGACATCACCAGCGCCTACCGCAGCAACCCCGACCTGGAGAACCTCCTGTTCGACGACTTCTTCAACAAGGCCATCCACAAGGCGCAGCCTGGCTGGAGAGACATCGTCAGCAAGGGTGCTCTCTGGGGTATCCCCACTCCTGCTTTCAGCACTGCCTTGAGCTTCTTCGATGGGTACAGGGCGAAGGATCTCCCAGCGAACTTGCTGCAGGCTCAGCGTGACTACTTCGGTGCTCACACCTTCAGGATCAAGCCCGAGCACGCGAGCGAGAAGTACCCAGAGGGCAAGGACATCCACGTCAACTGGACCGGAAGGGGAGGCAATGTATCCGCTTCCACCTACACTGCGTAAGGCAATAGATTGTTGCTGGGAGATAGCGATGCACAATCACGGTTTCAAGGCGGCGGAGGAAGTGGAATGACGGGATAAATCAGATGTTGATAGTACCAAATGCAATCTATGGCAGAACTGAACCATCTCATCGTTACGGAAACTTAACATATGATGATGCACGAAAACAAAACGGCAAAAGGCCGCCCGCCCAGAAGGTCGATCCAGAGGAAAACTCGCCGAAGCTACCTAGGTAGTTTTCTTACTCAAACCCCAGAAAGCAACTAAACCCAGAATGAAGCAAGTAAGAACTGAACTGAATGCGTTCTTATGTACTCGCTCATCAAACTTGCTCGACAGGCTACAAAATCAGCAAAAACTCATTTCTGAGAAAACCCTCGCCGTAATGGAAATTCTTTCCGGCGCCCTATATGCTAATAGTTCCAGAAGTAAGAATCGAGCTAACGCCTTTAAATTTCAATGACGCCGTAAAGCAAACCAACGCCGTAAAGAAGTTCGAGCCAAGTCATTACCTGCTTGACGAGCACCCAACCGGCCATAGTCGTTACCTACTAGGCGGAGATGAAAACTAGGCTTAATGGCTTATATAGTGTTGCTAAATATCAGATACTGCCAAAGCCCACTGAGCCCGCCGCCTCTGTCGACCCGAAGATATTATTCGAGCACAAAACTTCCGGTCAAGACGGATGGTGATTCTCGCAGCACTTCGGGTGTAGTCGGAGACGGCATGGCATCTGCCGTTCTGCTGGCGCTCTTGAGCTTCAAGAGCCGCAGCCGGTCCATGGTTCCGGTATCCAACGCTAGAAGAAGCTGACTGAGACTGTGAGATAGTGGGTTATATTGCGGTGCGCTCTCTCATTGCTTGTCAGGCCTGGGGGATTGCCCGACTGACGAAAGAGCTTCTACCACAAGCGCTTTCACTCTCCGAGCAACGCTTCCCCGCTCGATCCGCTCACGGGGTACCTCTCGAGCCCCAGATGATGGAGTCCATGAGAGCATACGGCGACGTATCTTGGTCCAGCGCAACGCTCGGCGAATAGTTACGGTCCAGCGCTTCATCGAAACCAAACGGCGCATCCGAATCACGCGAAGCGCAGCCCGTGGCCGGTGTAGCGCTCGCGGCATTCTGCACCGCACCCATCGGCTGCACCATAAGCTTTCTCAAGGCAGACAGGGACCTTGTAATTGGCGCAGACAGCTCGGCCGGGTCGACCTTTGAAGTGACTTCCGAGAGAACCGCGATGAGGCTGTTCAGCAGAGCGCGCGCTCGTTCGTTCCGTGACGGCTCCCCTAGGATGCCCAAGAGGAGGGCGGAGCTCAGGGACCGGTGAACGGCGGCCCAGGACCGGGTGGCGAAGACCGTCACGTTCTGCAAGCCGAGGAAAGCTTCGACCGTGTTCGCCAGGTTGTCGATGCAAGTCTGCCGATGCGTTCGCATGAGATCGTGTTCTGCCAGGGGGCTGATGGCGGGGCGGCACAGCTCTGAAGTGTTGTAGGAGAGGTGGAGGTACAGAATCCAATGCTCCAGCTGGTCTTGCGTTGACCTGCATCTCCGTGAGTCTTTCAGGTAGTCCGCTGCATCGGTCATAATCTCCTGCAGTTCCTTCTTGTAGTCGGTGATTCGGAGCAAGGCGTCGTGAGAGGTTTGTGGCTTCGCCCGGTCTCGAACAATGTCGAGGCCGACTTTGCAAACCCTGTACATGCACTCATCGAACGGTCTGTTACCTGGCGTCGAGGACGGGCCCCTAGGAATGGGGTAGTTGATAGTCTTCTCGGAAGAAGCGCGATCGTAGGATATGCTAATCAGGGACTCTTGCCAGCATATGGCCCACCTGAGAACTCTATCAGCTTACGGCTTCGCCGGTGTTGCTCGGTGGGATTCAGCGCCGTGCTCTTACCATATGCGAGACTTTACATGTCTCGTTGCCGCTGGAGTGGTGGCAGGGCATCGACGGTGCAGACCCAGTGTTTGTGCCAACCTGACGTTTAAGCCAAGTAACGACCAGGCGACACCAGGGTTCATATTGTTGGAGATGACATTGCCTAGAGCCAACAGAGTCTGAATCGTCTCAAGAGTTGGACTGGACAAGAAGTTGGTTAATCGCAGGCACTCGAAGCTACAACAAACTACGAGTAGTGAGCACGGGGTCAGAAGATACGCCATACGTTAACAGCTTCCACCAGGACGAGCCAGTCATACGCATCGAGTAGATGATGCTATAGGAAAAGACCCACCATATACTTGAGAAGTTAACTCCCTCTCTTTCCTTGGCAGGCTGGAACATTGGCATCCAGAAGCCAGTGCAGCAAAGAGCATGCCGGCCCAGTGCAGACTCTTTCCGTATATGGACTGCTCGGTAACATCATTGCCATCCCCAGGCTGACAGCTTGCGCGGTTCAGAAGGAAGAGGAGCAGCTCAGATTCGAATGTTTCGACGTCGGCAACAGCAGGATAGACCACATGAGCTATCTCGCGGTAGTGCCTGAAGAAGCTCATGCACTCAGAGTCGCTTGGTAACGCGCGGGCAAGCTCATTGACCTTTGCTCCATGCGGCAGACCCCACAGGTCTACGAACGGGTATGTCGCATTCTCGTTGTCCAGGCCGAATATCGGTAGTATGCTCTTTCCAAGAAGCTCCTTGACCTCTGGCCGATCGTGCTCTCCTCTGCCCAGCGCAAGTACTAAAGCTGCCACCGAGCTGCCACCTAGATGTACAGTCTGACCGGTCAAGTCGTTCTGCGTGTGGATCCCTTGACTGCTGATATACCGGCTTTCGCTATCCATGGCAAGGCCTGAGGGCGTGCTTGTTCCGGGCGAATGGCCGGCCGCGCTAGCAGTCCCATGCTGCTCAGAAGCATGTTTTATAATGCCTCTCAGCTCAGCCAGCGACTTCTCCATTGTATTGAGCTTGGAGCACAATCGGTCCCACTCTTCTCGCGACAGCATCACTGTTGAAGCGCTGTTGCTGTATGTGGCGGCCGCGCCGTTGTGATACTCTGAAGGTGCATCTCGGTAGCCGTTTCTCGTGTTCGGTCGCTTCGCTGGCGGGTGATTCTCCGAGGGAGGATGATAAGTACAGAGCTCGGGATGCTCTCTCACTGCGGACGTCAGCAGCTATACAGCTTTGAACTGCCGCGATGGGTCGACAATGGATAGGCAAGAAAGAGCACTGACCGACACATGTTTTACACGGAACTTGCTGATCGCATTTGACCTTTCTCTGACGGCAGGGATAACAGCTCTTGTACTCTCGTGCCTTCCTCTTTCTGCGCAGGATCTCGTCAACGTCAGATCGAGGCGTTTCCTGTAGTAACTGAGGACTTGAGCTCCCCGGACCATCCATGGTCCTGTGTAGGATCTCATCAACGCCGGACCGGGGCGTTTCTTGCAGGAATTGTTGGAGACTTGGATTCCCCTGGCCGTCCATGTCGATATACTCTGACTTCAGCGGCGTCCGCTCCATCTACCTAGGTACTTCAGAGGGTTTGGGGAGATGCGGTTGTTGCGAGACGCCCCACGTTCAGATCCCTGTACGTGTCGGCAGGGTTCGCTGAAGAGTACATTACCGCAGCCAATCCAACATCACAGATATAAAACTGGTTAATTCAGGCATTCATTCTTGCTCGAGAGATAACTTCGATGATCCACGCAGTCACAGCATCAACATCTAACATGATCATCAGTCCAACCCAGGCACGATTTTGCATAAACTATGCAGCTAGCTGAGACGCCGCAAGGAACTTCCACCCAGCTTCGACCCTGCGTTCGGAACAATATTTTGAGGCATGAGTAACAGCATTGACTTTCCTTACAAGTAGTCTAGGATACCTGCGGGTATGAACACCCAGGCGCTAAGTAACAATCACGCTGGATATGCTATCAGGAAGTGAGCGGTCTCAGCCGCCAGAGTAGCCCGTTCCGTTTACAGATTGGCCGATTGCCTACAAGTATCGCGCAACTACCACAAGCAAGCATCGTGGTAAGGACTACAGTTGAAGGGTTCCGCACTTTAGAGACAGCGTTTTGCTGGACACTGTCTGGAGGGACTTCGGTCTAGATGAGGAAAGATTCATTAAGTATACTCAAAGGTTAGCAGCCACGAAGTTCAGGCGCTCAGAATATTGGGAGGTTTGATGGTCAGGCGCGCATCCATAAAGAACGTTATATTGTCCCGTACAGCGGGCGACGTGACGCTTGTAAAATGGAGATAGCACACGGAAGAAAGATCCTACACAAAGTCTATATCATCACTGCCAGCTTTTGAAGCTATGAGACTGCTATTAGGGTCGAGAGGACGCGAGCAAACACTCTATACCTGCCGGAATGTTGATACCGGATTGCCTAAAGCCCTTGCCCTTACCTTTCCGGCAATGGATTGATACCTGTGTCGTGGCAGCGACAAGGCGAAGGTCCGTAGACCTCTCATCCATATCGCTCATTGCGAAGACATCGACGGCCTTCGACGGTCTAGCGAATCGTACCACTTATCAGAAGATCTGAAGTCGTGATAAACAAGTAGTCAATCAAGATCACGGAAACTTGAAAACGATCTGTGAATCTTCTACATCAGCTACATAAATGTTCCCTTGGTTTACCGCCCCCATCAGGAGCCGCTTCCATGGGTATGAACGCAAGAGTATGAATGGAAGTGTGTCGATATTGTCAGCGCTCCGGTCCAGTAAAGATGCCCATAACGGCCAAACACAATAATGAAAATCTGTTGCTGTTCGAGAATTCGGCAAGCACTTCAGGCAGGAGATGGAAGCAAGAGCAAGCACTGCACCTATTTCGGAAATCCTCGAAAACTGCCGGCACTCACATGTGGCACCACGCATGTCGAGGAAAACCTTGCGAGTGGCGGCAGGTAGCTGTAGCCCAAAACCGAGTGAATGAACACGATGAGCTACTAACCTTGCTCCACTGTTCATCAGTAATACCAAAAAGACCTGAACAGAACGAGGGTTCTTCACAATGACCGCTTCCACAGATATCGCAAGCTTCCCGGACTGGGTGGGATGCATGTCTTGGCGGCATGAAGAACCATTTGACTCGACTCCAGACTGCCGCCGTGGCCATATGGGTACGTATTGACATCTCAGCATCTGAAGCTCCTGTTGCTCTAACAAGATGCCGGCATGCTCTCCAGCCATTGGGCTCTGATAAGCGTACAATCCAGCCGCTTCAGATTCCTGAGCTCGGCGTCGTGAGCCACCGGATGTCCACTCTGGATAAGTAACGTTACCGTCCATGTATCTGTGAAGTGTCTCGCAGCGGCTGGCAGAAAACAGCTGCAAGTAAGCATGCACGTGATGGAAGCCCGGCATGAAGCCTGGTGGAGAAACCTCCAAGCCGGTACCGAGTGTGATTGGAACTTCGCGAGATCGAGTGCCTTATTGGTCGACAGTAAGAGCCCTTTTATGCAGCCACCTGGTTCGCAGGCCATGCCGATGCTGGGCGCATCACCTCGTTGCAAAGACCGAAGAAGTCCTTTCGTCCGCTCGGCATGTTAATCATCAGGAGCTGTCGCTCGTCGGACATCTGAGCCGCCGTGTCGGTATCGAGAACGAACACGTCTTTGACTCCATTGACCTGATCGAGGCAAAGCGGCATTAGGCGTACAGAGACAGCCGAGACAGCATCAACGGGGACGAGCCGGCTGTGCCGCGCAGTCAGGAAACATGTTCGAGGTGATGCCTGCTCTCAGACTGCAACCCGTGAGCTGATCACTGAATGCCTGAGCGCATTGAGACCGGTTGAGCGAGTACCATGGACAGGAGACATGACAACTGCCGTTCGAGGCGGATAGCAGCATCGCCCACAGGCCTAGAGTACCTAGTACATGGGGATACCCAGGTGGGTTGGAGCGACTGGGGGGTCAGAGTGGTTGGTTTTGCCTTAGCGGCGCGGGATCTTGGGAAGCGCGATGGCTTGTGCGGCTTCTTTCCCGTCTGCCATCGTCCAACGTCAACCCTCCTGCAGCTGCCGAGTGTGTAAGTTACGAGTAGCAGTGACACTCGTCGTTCATCGTTTGAAGTCGCGAAAGGCGCTGCCCCACCCCTTCCTCGACCTTAGCCGTGACCGAGACCAGGCCCTCGGTACTCGCACCGAACTTCCCACCATCCTCGCGCAAGCACGAGGTAGACGCGGCTGCACTCACAGCGCCTTCCTGCGCGCCCCCCCCCCTTCACTCGAGGGTACGTACAACCCTTCTCCGCGCGCTCATTGGTGTGCTGCTCGAGGTGGAGGGCAGTCTCGTCATCCCGTTTGGATCGAGGCTCAACGCGGAGTCGGCGTCGGCGGCAGCGGCAGCAAGGAGAGACAAGGCAAAATGCCAGGCAAACTACTCGTTTGTTGCATCGGTCCCTCAGGCGTCTGGGACCCGCTCGCGAGCCTGTCCAGCTGCCCAGCCATATCGCTGTTGTCCATATTGTGCCATCTGTTGTCCAATCCGGTTGGCTGTCGCTGATACTCAGCAAAGTTAGCAGGATCCACGCTCTCCAGCAGCTGCGACTGATCCCTGTCCGCGTCCCAGGACAGCCCCCATCCTGCAGACAAAGCGAGAAACCGTTACCTCTACTTGGAGCCTTCCTTATCCACTGCTACAATGGGTAAGTCTTCTCACCTTCCCACTTCACCGTCGCGCTTGGCTGGCGATCCGCTTCACACTGTCTTTTCTCCAACTCGCGCCCTGATCCGCATCCCAAACGCCCAGCGGCTCACAGGCTTACTCTAATCTCCAACCCCAGATTCAAGCGACAACTACCGTCCTGTAAGTTGTGTCTCCCAACATCTGTCCGCGCAGTTCCACCTGTTCTCCCTCGGGACACAGCTCAGGAATTCAAATCGGCAGCACTCATGCTCGACGGGTTTCCTCGGTTGAGCTCGCGTGTTGAGAAAGGGCAGCAGCAAGCGACGGAACGTTGCCGCTAGCTTAACTTGATCTCGGAACAGACACCTTCACCACAACCCATCTCGCAACCACCAACTCCTTCCACCTCATCGATGGAAGCAGCACACACTTATGAATCACAGCGCGACAGATCCCGCTCGCCTCGACGCCGCTCAAGAAGTCCACGTCGCAGCCGTCGCTCTTATTCCTCGCGCAGCCGCTCCCGCAGTCGCGACGACTATCGACGCAGCGACCGCCGCTCTCGTTCTCCCATCGGAGGTGCCGCAGGTGCGTCGGGTGGATATTCAAACTCATACGGAGCTGCAGCGCGGGCACCGCCACGAAACCCCGAAGATCGTGCTGTCGCGAAGGAACACATGATGCAGAACCTACGGGAATCGAGTCAGCAAGACCGTCGCGTCTATGTTGGCAACTTGTCCTATGACGTCAAGTGGCATCACCTCAAAGATTTCATGAGACAGGGTGAGCGCGCATTCGACCCTTGTGTGCGATGTTGCTGCTAACTGATGTGCAGCCGGAGAGGTCCTGTTCGCCGATGTGCTGTTACTTCCCAATGGAATGTCGAAGGTGGGCGCCAATACATGATATGGCTGGTTTTCTGGCTCTTTTTGGTTATTTGAGGACGTTGGATTGACGGGTTGGACGGTTGTCCGCGGGTTATGTAGGGATGCGGGTAAGCCGCCCTCACAACTCCATCTCTGCATCACTTTCTCACAACAAGCAGGATTGTGGAATACGCTACAAAAGAGCAAGCCCAACAAGCGGTCGCGACGCTCAGCAACCAAAACCTCATGGGTCGTCTTGTCTACGTTCGCGAGGTACGTTGTCTCGGTTCAACCTCTGCATCACAACCCCACACCTAAATATTCCTCCTTAAATGCACGCAACTAATGATTGTGTGGAACCCAGGATCGCGAATCGGAGCCTCGGTTCTCAGCACCTCCCGGTGCCGCTCGCGGCGGATTTGATGGCGGTATGGGTCGCGGCGGCTACGGCGGCGGCGGCTTCGGTGCTGCTCCTGGAGGTGGCGGGCGCCAGATCTACGTCTCCAACGTCTGTCCCCTTATCCTCTCGATACCCCTACACTGAAGAAGTTGACATTGACTCTCCTACGTAGCTTCCTTACAACGTAGGCTGGCAAGACTTGAAGGATCTGTTCCGCCAAGCTGGTACGTTACACTTTCAGATGGATAACGCTTTGGAGGTAGCACGGCGGAGGGCTACCTCGCAGTCACTAATTATTTCACAGCTCAGCAAGGCCAGGTCCTTCGTGCCGACGTCCACATTGCTCCTGACGGTCGCCCCAAAGGCTCCGGCATCGTCGCTTTCGAGTCACCGGAAGATGCCCGCAATGCAATCCAACAATTCAATGGCTACGAATGGCAAGGCCGTAACCTCGAGGTCCGAGAAGATCGCTTCGCTGGGCCACCCGCTGGCGGATTCGGTCGCGGTGGGTTTGGGGGCGGGTTCGGAGCTCGTGGTGGTTTCGCAGGTCGCGGTGGCGGCTTTGGCGGCCGTGGTGGCTTCGGGGGAGGCTTTGGAGGTCGGGGTGGCTATGGCGGTGGCGGTGGCGGCTACGGCGGTCCTCCTGGTGGCTACGACGCGAGTGCTTCATCGGCTCCTCCAAACCCATTCACTGATCATGCAACCGCTGGCAACGAGCGCGGACCAATCATCTACGTCCGCAACGTACGTCCTCCCCTATCACTTCTTCTACTGTCGCTGACTGCAGTAGCTGCCATGGTCGACCAGCAACGAAGATCTTGTAGAGCTGTTCACCACGATCGGCAAGGTCGAACGCGCCGAGATACAGTATGAACCCAACGGACGCTCACGCGGCACCGGTGTAGTGGAGTTCGATACGGCTGACAACGCGGACACCGCTATCTGTAAGCTCCTTGGCACGGTCGGCTTAGGGGGTTGACAATTGCTAACTATCTCACAGCCAAGTTCACCGGCTATCAGTATGGTGGTCGCCCCCTCGGCCTCTCGTACGTCAAGTACTCCAACGTCAGCAACGGAGATGCCATGGAGGGAACCGAAGCTACCGGCGGGCTTACTCAAGATCAGATCATGTGAGCCGTTGATGCCGCATGACACTGCAGCGTCTTACTTCGGATCTCGCCTAGAGCATTTTTGATCTCGGGAAGTGTCTTTCCTTATCTGACCTTGGCTAGGTATATTCCGCACCCCCTGCTGAAACCCCTCTTTGTAGATTCCATCAGGGCTTTGAGAGGCTATGCCTGAGCAGGAACCTGTGGAGCGGGTGAAAAGTCGTTCTGTAATACAAATTGCATTCTAAGCTCACATGAACTTTCGGCGTTCTAGACTTTCCCACTTGTCGCCCCCGTATCTAGTGGGTATCAAGTAGCTAGGAATCTAAACGGAGACCTTTTACCCCCCTTCCTCGTATCGCTTGCATCATCCACTCATACACAGCCCATTGCACGGCGTTGACAATGAATGCCCTGACGTTACAGATCCCAAGCCCCCTGAAAAACGCGCTGATTCCCTCGTTGTGGTAGGCGCGCCTGGCAACTTCGAGAGCTCCCACTCGGCGACCGTCTTCGGCTCTGAGCGCCGCTTGACTATCACGCAGAAGGCTAGCCTCCTCTGGCAGCCGTTCTAAGGATGCAGTCTGTACTCTCGTTTTTATGACGTCTATGTGTCCAGTCAGTCAGAATCGCCTCCTACTCTCTGTCGAAAAGCAGACAAACCTAATGGAAATATAGAAGTCCACGTGACAATGCCGGCTAAGCCGCCGCAGAGCATGATCTTTGTTGCTGTCTCTCTATCTGAGTCTTCTGGCGAGGCCCAAGCCTGCTTGCACATCTCGTAGGACCAGAAGCTGTCTGTCTCAGCTTCGCATCTCCACTTCAACCGAAACTGTGAAAAACATACTAGAAGCCATAACCCACCGCATCCCTTATGCTAGTAATCACACCGCCGTGATAAAGTCCCTTCACGCCCTCGTGCTTCCATACATCTCTCGCTATTGACCACGAACTTGCAGAGCTTTGAGAGACTTGGGCTCGGCATTTCACGAGCTCCGTAGGGGCTGATACTACAAACGTCGCGAGACCTCCTAGAGCTCCGGCACTCCAAACCTTGAGCAAGCTGGCCGGTACCGATGGCTCATCTCCCAGAAGCACTAGACTGCGGTTGTAGGTCATGAACAGGATGGCATTGAGGGCTCCATAGCCTAGAATGGGCGCGGTGGCGCCTGTGCTGAGCAAGCCATATCAGCGCATGGCCTACTCCGTAGGCGTAGAGCGATGACATCTCTACATTCGGCCTTACCTTTGACAAGAGTACCAGCTCGGTCAAATTGACCGGCCAGGGTCTGCGGCGATGTGGTCGCTGTTGCCGCCGGGATAGTATCTGCTTGGAGGCGTGTTTTCAGCAGGTCTAGGGGATTGCCAATTAAGATACCGGCCGCACCGCTGAGGTAGCCTGCCCAAAAATCTGCGGACATGGCTGTACCGCGCAGAGATGCTCGGTGTTGTGCTGCTGTGCCTCCCTGGAAGCGCGGGGATTGGTGGGGTAGCTTCTAGGCGATCTTCCATATCAGGCTTCACACGTGATATTTCGACTCTCCGCCGCAAGCTCCGTGACGGCATGGCTAGGTGGAAACTTAAACACAGTACTACCTTAGTTCTCGGTGAGAGGCACTCTGTCCTTCGCCTGCTTCTTTGCATCTCACTTCAGCACCTGCCGGCCGGTACAGGAATGCTTCCAGATCGAAGCTCTTCACTAGCGCGCACAGCCCGAGAGTGCCGACGGCCCGCACTTCGCCACAAATCTTGACGCCTGACATCTGCTCCGACTCATTCTCGACCAGTCCAGCTCCCTCTTCCACTTCCCAGTAACTAACTACAACTACCCCTGGGCCCGCTCGACAGACGCTGACATGAGAGTGCAAGCCAAAGTTCCTCCCATCAATACTCATCCAACAAGTACGAGATGGTTTCATCCAGCCGTCAATGTCCCGTTAACACTGCTACAGTACTTCTACTTACCTAGTCGCCTACCCAGCCCAATAGCGCTACATGACTACGCTCCACAGCAGCGTCAATCACTACATGCCATCCAGGCTTACCGGCGATACTTGGGACTTCACCGAGGTTCACGAGCTTCTCAGCAAGCTTTCGACTCCGAGTCCAGCAGCGAAACAACGCGACCCCATTGCTAGCCATGGCAGCTCACTACTCGTGCAGGAGCTGCCCGATGACATGCTCTCCGCGAACAAGCCGGAGAAGCACACCGAATTCTCTGGCTTAGGCGACTTAAGCAATCTCTGGAACTTCCTGGGCGCCAGCCGGAATACTCTAGAAGTGCAGCCCCGTGCTGCTACTCCCGCCCTCGTTCCTGCCACATCCTCTACTTCCCCACCCGCTCCAGTTACACTCGAGTCAATTCAGGACCGGGAAACTTATGCCTCAGATGGCGCAATCGACTGTACGCCATCGAGCAAAAGCATAAGATGGCGAGATGAAGTGGATGGCCAAGAAATTGCAGATCCACCCTGCGTCGCTCCACCAGAAACACCGCTCACTAAGAACCAACGGAAGAAGCTTAGAAGAAAGCAAACACAA
>Ga0181466_1000027_pt1 | contig 35555 bp, 34 predicted proteins | sample InSIn4gowninarea_FD_119078 | JGI IMG/M metagenome (GOLD analysis project Ga0181466, IMG submission 119078) | Clean room microbial communities from NASA Spacecraft Assembly Facility at Jet Propulsion Laboratory, Pasadena, California, USA -... ... | reverse complement strand
TGATTGATGGAAAAATTCTTAACCAAAAGAGCTTCTACCTTCATTAGCCGTAAGGTCTCATCATCATTCCGCCTTACTTTTTTGCCTTGTATGTCTCTTCTGTTGTGAAGTTTTACAATATATTTTTCCAATAATAATAAAACCCTGTTTTGAATATAGTTAATCCTTAATGGCTGATCTATATCCTCAGTCCACAGGTCATCAAGCATTACCCGGTATTCTGTTGCTATAGGTTCCAGGTTCTCACTTTTCATTTCCAGGGGAAAGTGCTGGCCGACCACCACATCGAGTGCCTGTTTGCTCAGCAATGAAGAGAGATGGTTGTTATTAAAAAGGAATTTAACAGAGCGCAATCTCTTAACCGAGGGAAATACAAAGGTTTCCGGGACAAGCGTGTGGCTAAGCTTAACAAATGATTGAAATTCATCGTTATTCCGCTTACTTTTTACTGAAAGTTGTGTTTCATCTGCGCCTTCTTCATTGAATTGCAGGGTGAAGTAAGGGTCTTCTCCCTCAGGGCGTTCTATAATTAAATTTTCCTTAAGACACGTATCTGAGACGATAATGCTTATGCCCGTTGGAAGTTTTGCAGCCCACAAGTAACCTTTTCCGAAGGCAGGATTTACGGTGAACCGGAGATTATTAACCTTAGTTTTGAATTCATCTGCAATAATGTATAACAGGTCAGTAAAATCTGGCTTTTGTAATTGCATAATAATGGATAGTTGTTTTCATATATTGGATAATTAAGTTAAAATCAAAATCATTCAGAACACGAGCGGCGTTTTATCTGCCCAAAAGATCCCTCGGCAACTGATCAAAAGCTTTTTTAAAAGCTTTTGCAAAATTACTTAAATTGCTGTATCCCACTTCCACGCCTACCTCACTGATACTGTACTTTCTGCTTAGCAGCATAGCTTTTGCTTTGTTCATTCTGTGCTTCTGATGATACTGTCCGAGCGGCAATCCATAAATTTCTTTAAAACTGCTTTTAAGTTTACTCGGGCTCATAGCAGCTTGTCTTGCCAGCATTTTTATCTGGGGTGGATCTGAAGTGAAATCTTTAACAAGCTCTTTTTCTATTGCTTTTAGCCTGTTGATATCTTCATTACTGAGCTTTACATCAAAATGCATGTCGCTCATTTTAAAAAAGATCCTCGTAAAGAACCTTTCGAGAAGCAGCATTATCCTGTTTTGAATTATTAATGTTTCAAAAGAAGCATCTACATCAGTTTGAACTACTTCGCCAAGTATTCTTTTGTATTCCATGTCCATTGGTTCATAGTTGAAGGCGCTCATTTTCAGGCTGAGATACTTTTTAATCATATCGCCCACGCTTTCAACCTCCAGAAATTTTTCGAGCCACTCTTTGCTGAATAAAATATTAACACCCTTCACTCTTGTTCCTTTCTTGCTGAAAAACATCCAGTCAAATTTTGTACTGCCCAAAAAAACGGCTGTCCTCACAGGGCTCAATTCTGCATGCAACTGCAAGCCTTCTTCTGCGGAAACAGAATCCGGAATAATTACTTCATCGAAGCGAAGTGTGTAATAGTCTTTGTTAATTTTTGTTCTGTTGAGTAAAAGGTCATGGTTTACGATATAATCTGAGACAATTCCTTGAAGACCATTAGGAAGCTCTATCAGTTTCATAAAGCCTTCACCAATTTCGGGAGGCAAGTGCAGAGTGTTAGTCTCTATTTTGCCCTTAAAAATATTGGCAAAATAATGTAGCATTTCCTGGTAATCTGTATGATTAAATTCTATTTTTATCACCGGCTTTTCAATTTTTCCACTCTCATAAAATACTTTATAAATAACGCAAAGGATTTCTTTTTGCAGAATAAATATAGTTTTTAATGTTAATCCAAAAAGCCAGAACCATGTAAATAATTAAAGGAGAGCCAAAGGTGAGAAAAGATATATAGATAAACCACATCCTGATTCTGCTGCTTGCTATTCCCATCTTTTCACCTATTGCTGTGCAAACCCCAAATGCCTGTAACTCTATCATTTCACGTACACTTTTCATAAGAACGAATTTTCTATATATTTTAATATAAACCGGAGTTGTTAAATGCAATATAAGTAAATAAATAATGTGATAATCATAATTCTGATTTTCAATAAGAATAGTTTCATGTAATTTTGCTAAACTTTTTTAAACACTAAATCATCCTGTATATGCCATTTGACATAGAAATGATAAGAAGAGTCTATGAAGAACTGCCAGGCAAAATAGAAGCAGCCCGTAAGGAAGTAGGCAGGCCACTAACCTTAGCAGAAAAAATACTATATGCACACCTGCATACTGATATGCCCCTTAGAAATTTTGTCCGAGGTACTGACTATGTAGATTTTGCGCCGGACCGTGTAGCGATGCAGGATGCAACAGCACAAATGGCATTGCTTCAGTTTATGCAGGCTGGCCGTCCTCAGGTTGCTGTTCCCAGCACTGTTCATTGCGATCATCTTATTCAGGCAAAATCGGGAGCAGCGGAAGATTTGATAACAGCTATGAATACAAACAAGGAAGTATATGACTTTCTTGCTTCTGTTTGTAATAAATATGGTCTTGGCTTTTGGAAACCCGGTGCTGGTATTATTCACCAGGTTGTTTTAGAAAATTACGCCTTTCCCGGTGGTATGATGATAGGCACTGACAGCCATACGCCTAATGCGGGAGGACTGGGCATGATTGCGATCGGAGTTGGTGGCGCTGATGCCAGTGATGTGATGGCAGGATTGGCGTGGGAACTGAAATGGCCTAAACTTATCGGTATAAAACTTACAGGCAAACTAAGCGGATGGACAGCGCCAAAAGACATTATCCTGAAAGTGGCTGGTATTCTTACAGTAAAAGGCGGAACCGGAGCGATTGTGGAATATTTTGGTGAAGGTGCCGATGCGATAAGTGCAACAGGAAAAGCAACCATTTGTAATATGGGAGCCGAGATTGGTGCTACTACTTCCATCTTTGCTTATGATGAAAAAATGAGTAATTATCTTAAAGTCACTGACAGAGCTGAAATTGCTGAAATGGCCGATAGAATTACAGACCACTTGCGTCCTGACCCGGAAGTGTATGCCGCTCCTAAAAAATATTATGATGAATTAATTGAAATAAATTTAAGTGAGCTCGAGCCACATGTGAATGGCCCTTACACGCCGGATCTTGCATGGCCTATCAGCCGCTTTGCCGAAGCTGTGAAATCAAACAACTGGCCTGAAAAACTCGAAGTGGCATTGATTGGTTCATGTACCAACAGTTCTTACGAAGACATCAGCCGATCTGTTTCTATCGCCAGGCAGGCTGTAGAGAAAAATCTAAAGACAAAATCAGAATTTACCATTTCACCTGGCAGCGAACAGGTAAGATACACTGTTGAAAGGGATGGTTTGCTGCAAGCCTATGATGCAATGGGTGGAGTTGTGATGGCAAATGCATGCGGGCCCTGTATAGGACAATGGGCACGCCATATTGATGATCCTACCCGCAAGAATTCAATCATTACATCTTTCAACAGAAATTTTGCAAAGCGCAATGACAGCTTTCCCGGAACGCATGCTTTTGTGGCTTCCCCTGAAATTGTGACTGCTTTCGCGCTTGCCGGCGACCTTACTTTCAACCCGCTCACCGATACTTTGCTCAACGAAGATGGCAAACAGGTGAAACTTGATGAGCCGACAGGTTATGAATTGCCTCCAAAAGGTTTTGCTGTCGAAGATGCCGGATACCAGGCTCCTGCAGAAGATCCAAGCAAAGTGGAAGTATTGGTAAGCCCCGACTCGCAGCGGCTTCAGTTGCTCGCCCCTTTCGCTGCATGGGAAGGAACTGATATTAAAGGTTTGCGATTGTTGATAAAAGTTCGAGGTAAATGTACTACAGACCATATTTCTATGGCCGGTCCATGGTTAAAGTTTCGTGGTCATCTCGATAATATTTCAAACAATATGCTCATAGGCGCCCTCAATTATTTTAATGACAGCGTAGATAAAGTAAAAAACCAGCTAACAGGGGAATATGGTCCCGTTCCTGCCACAGCAAGAGCATACAAAGCCGCAGGAATAGGAAGCATAGTTGTAGGTGATGAAAACTACGGTGAAGGGTCCTCCAGAGAGCATGCAGCTATGGAACCTCGTTTTCTGGGTGTTCGTGCTATCCTGGTAAAATCTTTTGCCCGTATTCACGAAACAAACCTGAAGAAGCAGGGAATGCTGGCTCTTACATTTGTGCATAAAGAAGACTATGACAAAATTCTTGAAGATGATGTCATTGATATAGAGGGATTAACTCATTTTGAACCAGGTACACCTTTGGCAATAGTATTGCATCACAGTGATGGTACTTCTGATTGCATTTCTGCTAATCATACATACAACGATCAGCAGATCGAATGGTTCAAAGCAGGCGCTGCATTAAATATTATCCGCAAAAAGGCTTTAGCTCCTGAACTTAGCTAATTTGTTACAGACAAAGTAAAATAAATCAAAGAGGCTGTCTTTTCTTGAGACAGCCTCTTTAATTTAAATAAATTAGAATTAAACAATGCTTTCTTTCTTTTACAAAAGATCTTTACACTGCTCTGAAATAGCTTTTGAAATAGAACTGTTTAAAGCATACAATTCGGAATGAGAACGATTTGGATTATCGAAATTCACAGACTTGTTTTTTATATAAAAGGGAAGAGCGGAGCCGAATTGTTTTTCAAGATTATTGTCATTAAGTAAAACAATAATCCTTCCTTCCGGTTGTTTTGCCAGGCCTGCTTTATAAGTAGAACCATGGTAATTGAAGTTGATGTACATAGAATTGGTTTTTCGGGGTGAACAAATAGGAGAAATGTGTCTGCAAAGGTATACAGATATTTTAAAATTTGAAATAACTATAATATTAATTTTATGAATAGTTTGAAAAACATAAGAATTTTAAAAAGTTGTTAATCTTACTAAAAAAAGATGCTTTTGGGGAAGACAAGGGGATTTACGAGCTTTTTCAATCCCGAAGGTTTAAAGTCATCAAAAATCAAATTCTTATGAATACAAGATTAGTTTAAATCTGATTTTTTGCATTTGGGATAGAAACAATTGAGTAAAGCTTTCACAAAAATGGGTAATGAACGTATGATTAATTCCGAAATAAAAATGAGTTTATGGAAAAGGATAAAATAGTTGGACAGACAAAAGACGCAGGTTTTCAAATTGGTGTCAGAAAAACCTTTGCTGTTTCTGTAGAAACTGCGTGGAATTTTCTGTTTTCAAAATCAGGACTTTCAATATGGTTAGGAAATATAGATATGGACAGCTTTGAATTGAACAAACCTTATAAAACGAAAGAAGGAATTGAAGGCAAAATAAATGTTTTCAAACCTAACTCACATATTCGATTGTCCTGGAAACCTGAATACTGGTCAAATACTTCTGCCTTACAGATCAGAGTTATAAATTCCAAAGGTAAAACAACAATAAGTTTTCATCAGGATAAACTGCTTAATAGTAGTCAAAGAGACGAAATGAAAAGATATTGGGACAAAATGATGGAGAAAATTGAGAATGAGTTAACGAACGAAACAACAAAATGAATCAGTTAAATCAAATGGATCATATTTTAATTTTAATAAAAACAATTAAAAACCTTTTTGAAACTTTTTTGGGATAATAACATTGTCTTTACAACTTGAAGCTTTAAAGTATAAAATAAACATACGTAAATGACACCGGAACGAAGGGAAAAATTATTATCTGTTCTGCGCAGGCGGCAAAGTACCGTAACTGTTGTGCTTGAAAATGTATTTGATCCTCATAATGAGTCAGCCGTAATGAGAACCTGTGATTCAGTGGGCATTCAGGATGTCTATATAATAAATAACAGAATTCCGCCGAAGAAAAACTGGGGTTTTAAAAGCAGCAGCAGTGCAAAAAACTGGCTTACTGTTCATCAATATACCACTGCTGCAGATTGCTTTAATGAATTGCGTAATCAATATGACCGGATATTAACAACTCATCTCGCTTCGGATGCTGTAAGCGTTTTTGATATAGACTTGACACAAAGTATTGCTCTGGTCTTTGGTAATGAGCGATTCGGTGTAAGCGATGAAACAAGAGCCCTGGCAGATGGGAATTTTATCATACCACAATGTGGGATCATTCAAAGTCTTAATATTTCTGTTGCCTGTGCTGTCACTGTTTATGAGGCTTACAGGCAAAAAGTACTGGCAGGACATTACAATCAGATGTCATTATCAAATGAAAGGAGACATGAACTTCTTACAAAATGGGGATTTAAAGAACAGGATTTGCTGAAGGAACAGGAATGATAAAAAATATTATGAAAATATTTTTCGGTTTTTTATTAGTTTTTTCTTCATTTCATAGTATTGCGCAGGAAAAAAAATCTGATGCTTCATATATTAAAAAAGTCTCTGCTGAAGATGTAAGAACTATAATGGATACCACTTCAGTCCCTATAATTATAAATTTTTGGGCAAGTTGGTGTGGACCCTGCACCAGGGAAATTGTGTGGTTTGATAGTATTATTTCTAAAAAGAATTCGTCCGTTAAATTGTTATTGGTAAGTGTTGATTTTCCAACTCAATATCCTGAGCAACTAATTGCTTTTGTAAAAAAACAAGGGTATAAAGGAGAAGTTATTTTTCTTAATGAAACAAATACACATCATTATTGTCCTATAATTGATAAAAAATGGACCGGAGAAATTCCTGCATCTTTCTTTATAAATAGATCGAGCAAGTATTACAAATTATTCAATCATCAATTGCCCCCTAAAAGATTTGAACAGGAGCTTGAAAAGTTAATTAATGGGCAATAAGGCATTAGGCATTGAGTCAGTGAGTCAATAAGTCAATCAGTCAAGAGGTTGGAGCATTGGGTCATTGAGCCAGTCAGTCATGCGGGTAAATAAATTTATTGGATTAGGTACGAAGTTCGCATCTCCCTTGCCCCGTTGCTTTAGCACGGGGATTAAGATGTTTTTTGGATTCTGGCTTTAGCCAGACAAATACAACGTGCGATATATTTGGCTAAAGCCTCCTTACTTTAAAAACCTAAACTGTCAGATGAAGTGTTGACTATTAAAATTTACAGAAGTTTTTATATGAAGGGTTGAAATCCAATTGAATTTATTTATTTATTTCAATTTTTATGCTATCTCCCGCAAGTTTCACCTGCGGCTATTTCAAATTAAAGCCCTTCAGGCTTAACTAAATGTCCTGATGCCCCTAATGCCTTATTGACTCATTGACATTAATGGCTCATTGACTCAATACTTCAATACCCCCTAATCCCCTAATGCCCCAATGCCCTAATGCCTTAATGACTATTTGACTCAATGACTTACTGACTTCTAAATTGCTTTTCCCTTTAGTTCCCAATGGTCCTTAAAGATTTTGCCCTCCCTGTCTTTTTTCAAGGTACGTGCATATCGTTCGCCTTTTATAGTTCCCTGTTCGGTTTTTTTACCTATAAACAGCAAAATAGCATTTCCCTCGTCGTCCGTTTTAAATGACACATTGTATCCTTTAAACTTCATTTCAATCATTGAGGAAGCTTCGTATTTTTTTCCAAGTTTCTTTTGCAACTCTTCGCTTAAGGCCATTATTCGTCTTTTTAGAAATAGTACTTTTATTTTTCCCCTGTATCTAATGCTTTTTTTATGCTTCTATTAATTAATTTAATAGCAACATCAGGTCCCTCATTTCCTAATGGATTAAATACATCATCACTAACATTATTATAAGAGGCGAAAAAATTTACAATCTCTTTTACCAACCCTTGCGGAAGTTCATCAATATTATTTGCTGATGAATACATTCTCGAATCTAACTGAACAGCTATCACCCTGTCGTTGCGAACTTTTTCGCCTTCTTCTTCCTGCTCTACCTTTATGATTCCGAGCACTTTACATTCAACTAAACAACCTGGAAAAGTGGGAGCGTCAGTAAGTACAAGTACATCCATCGGGTCGCCATCTTCAGCGATGGTAGATGGGATAAAGCCAAAATCGAATGGAAATACCATACCTGCAGGTAAAGCCTTTTTCAATTTTACGGTGTCTGTTTCTTTGTTATAAGCATATTTGTTGCGGCTGCCTTTTGGCGTTTCTACAATCGCATTAATATCCTGAGTTCCTTCAATAAATGGTGGTGGTAATATCATAATTACTGCAATTCAAAATTTGTACCTTGCTCTGGTGGAATAAGGCTGTAGGTGAACAGTAAATATAAATAATGGCTATTTCATCATCTGAAGACAGACAGGCATTGAGACTTGTATCTGTTTGCCGGTTGGCTGTAGTAATCCGGTTTGTTTATTTCTCTTGAAAATGACAATATTATCAGTGTTTTGATTTGCTACGAGCAGGTAACTGCCTGTTGGGTCAATGATGAAATTGCGGGGAGTTTTACCCATAACAGGTTGGTAACCTTGTAACTTCAGCTTGCCTGTGGCAGGGTTTATTGAAAAAATCGTGATCGTGTTTTCATCACCACGATTTGAGGCATATAAAAATTTACCATCAGGAGATATATGAATATCGGCGCTGCCAATATCGCCTTTATAACCGGCCGGATGAGCGGGAACATCTTCAAGCAAAGTGAGTTTTCCGTTGTTATATTTGAAAACACCAACTGTTCCACTTAATTCCTGCATCAGGTAGGCAAACTTTTGATTGGGATGAAAAGTAAAATGACGTGGACCGTTGCCGGGAGCAACAGAAGCATAAGGTGGGGTGGCAGGAGTCAGTGGCTTTTTCGAACCGGGATTAAATTTATAAATCATCACTTTATCAATCCCGAGGTCGGGAGTGAATAAATAATCCTGCGAAGGGCTGAAAACGGTTGAATGGACATGAGCTTTTTCCTGCCGCTGTTTATTTGCACCAGTGCCGCTATCCTGCAGCAGTTGGCTATATGGCTGCAAGGAACCATCTGTATTTGCGGCAAATGCAGCGGCGCTTCCTCCGCTGTAGTTTCCTACCGTTACCCAGTTATTATTCTTACTGACAGCTACGTAGCAAGGATCGTCACCACCAGTGGATTGCTGGTTTATGAATGTTAACCTACCTGAAGATATGTCAAATGAATAGGCACTTACTTTACCACCATTGTCGCCATGGGTCTCATTCACTGCATACACATATTTCTGATTCGGTGCGATAGCAAGGTACGATGGATTAGCGGCACTATCGGTGTTGCTTACCCATTCTGCTGTACCCTTATCGGGGTTGAAGCGATAAACATAAATGCCTTTGCTGTCTTTGCTGGTATAGGTTCCAATGAATAGATAAAAGTCCTGGGCTGCTGCGCAAAATGAAATAAACAGCAGAAGAGACAGAAAAGTGATACGCATAATTTACAGAAGTTATTTAGTGCAATTTAATGATTACTATTATAAACCAACAAAAGGTGTAATGTAAAATAGAAATTTCTGATAAACAGGCTTACACTTTTAAAAAGGTTTGTGGGGCAGCCTAAAGATGCACAATGATGTAAAAGATGAACGAAATGCGACGCAACGAATGATTCACAAAGATCAACTGCCCGTAACAAAAAAATATGGATAAATGTTTCTTACAGATCACCTTTTGCAATCCGGTCTTTTAAAGGTGGTCGTTTTTTTTTAGTTGATAAAATCTGTCTGGCATGAATTTATGAACAGTATATTTTTTGCATTTTAAAATTACCTTTGTGACCTCTTAATAAAAAATATGAGCAGAAGCGAAAATTCATTAGAAAACAATCCGGATGTAGTTCTCATAGGTGCAGGCATTATGAGTGCAACGCTTGGTGTGTTGCTCAAGCAACTTGAACCAGGAATAACTATCGAAATCTTTGAAGCTCTTGATGTTGCAGCAGCAGAAAGCTCAGATGCATGGAACAATGCGGGAACAGGCCATTCAGCATTTTGTGAATTGAATTATACTCCAGAGCTTGAAGATGGTTCCATAGAAACGAAAAAAGCAGTAAAAATTGCTGAATCTTTTGAGGTTTCGAAGGAGTTTTGGGCATATCTTATTGAAAAAAGTTACATCACTGTTCCGCCATCCTTTATAAGAGCCATTCCACATATGAGTTTTGTGTGGGGCGAAAAAAATGTGGAATTCCTTCGGAAAAGGTTTGAAGCGCTTACCTCGTATCATCTTTTTAAGGGCATGAAATACACGGAGGATAAGGCTACGTTAGAAGAGTGGATACCACTTGTGATGGAAGGCCGGGATCCCGAAGAAAAGGTTGCAGCCACAAGAATGGACATAGGCACTGATGTGAATTTTGGGTCTCTTACAAAGTGTATGTTCAACCATTTAAAAAAACAGCAGGGAGTAGAACTGCATTTTAGTCACTGGGTTCGTGACCTTGAGAAGGATGAAGAGGATGGCAGTTGGAAACTGAATGTAAAAAATACAGTAACAAGTGAGAGAAGGAAACTGAAAGCAAAATTTGTTTTTATAGGCGCAGGCGGAGGTTCTCTGCCTTTGCTGATTAAATCTGAAATACCTGAAGGCAAAGGCTTTGGCGGCTTCCCCGTCAGCGGGCAATGGCTGCGATGCACCAATCGTGAGGTTATAGAAAAACATGATGCAAAAGTGTATGGAAAAGCCTCGGTAGGAGCTCCGCCGATGTCTGTGCCTCACCTTGATACCCGTTTTATAGAAGGGAAAAAAGAACTTCTTTTTGGGCCTTATGCAGGTTTTTCAACTAAGTTTTTAAAACATGGCTCTTTCATGGATTTGCCAAAATCCATACAGTTTAGTAATATAATGCCTATGCTCGCTGCCGGCGTTAAAAATATTCCGCTTACCAAATACCTTATAGACCAGGTGAGACAATCCCCGGAAGACAGGCTTGAAGCGCTTCGCGAATATCTTCCTGCCGCCAGGTTGGAAGATTGGGATCTCGAGATTGCAGGTCAAAGAGTACAGGTGATAAAAAAAGATGAAAAGGAAGGTGGTGTGCTGGAGTTTGGGACAGAAGTGGTAAGTGCTGCGGATGGCACTATTGCTGCGCTGCTGGGAGCTTCGCCGGGAGCGTCAACCGCAGTTTCCATTATGCTCGATCTTCTCCATCGTTGCTTTAAAAGCAAAGTGGATTCAGAAAAATGGCAGGAAAAACTGAAGCAGATGATACCATCGTACGGCCAGTCACTTGCACTAGATTCCAGGCTTTTGTATAAAACAAGAGCGCATACAAGTGAAGTGCTTGGATTGCAGCTTGTGCCTGAAGAAGCAGAGGAGATATAACTTAGCAATACTTGCCTTAAGAGTTTCAAAAGGGCAGAATCCATATTTTAGGGATAGTAAGGATTTAAAAGCAAAATTTTAAAGAAGCCTAATTATTTAAGAAATTTTCTATGGAATTTGTATTTCTTATTATTTTCTCATTACCTTTGCCGACCTTAAAAAGAAAATTATGGCAAACCATAAAGCTACAAAGAAAGATGTGCGCCAGGCAGCTAAGCGTAGAGATCGTAACCGTTACTATGGCAAAACTACCCGTAATGCTATCCGTGATTTGAAAGAAGTTACCGAACCTGCGTCTTATACTGATAAAATGCCTGCTGTAGCTTCTATGATAGATAAACTGGCTAAGCGTGGGGTTATTCATAAAAACAAAGCAGCTAACCTGAAGAGTAAGCTGGCAAAGAAAGTTCCTGCTGCTGCAACAGTTTAAAACTTACTTATTTGGCTTATTATTTTATCAAACCTGCATTTAGCAGGTTTTTTATTTTTTAGTTATGATTAGCCGGTAAAAATATACTGAATCTATTTATGTCGGTTGCAAGAGAGTGATAGCTGATATTACCGCTATGTACATTAATTATTTTTTTTACAATTGATAAACCGAGCCCGTAGCCTTTTTTGTATTTGGAGTTATTACCTCTGAAAAAGGGAATAAACAAATTTGCCTGCTCTTCATTTGTCAGTCGTTTGCCAATGTTGTCAAAATGCAAAGTTGTTCCTGCTTCAGAGCCCTCAATGGTAATTTTCACACCCTGGTCTTTTGAATATTGAATTGCATTTTTTATCAGGTTTGTTATGGCTGACTTTATCAGCGTTTCATTGCCTTTGACGATTAAATAATTTTCATTCTCAGGCACTGTATCAAAATCTATACTTACATTAGCATAAAGCCATTCCTGTTTTACCAGTTCAACAGTCTCAAATAATACTTCATCTATTCTGACCGGTAACCAATCATTCTGAGCAGTAATTTTTTCGTATCGTGACAGTGCCAGCAAGGCGTTTGTCAGGTCTATCAGGTATTGTTGATCTTCTTTAAGAGAATATAATATTCTGCGATAATCTTCTATATATAGAATTTTGCTTAAAGCTGCTTCTGTCTGAGCCAGCATGGTAGCAAGAGGGGTGCGAAGCTCATGAGAGGCATGATGAACAAAATTTTTATGTTGCTCAAAGGCCAGTTCAAGGCGGTCGAGCATTTCGTTGAATTTTTGTGCTATTTCAGAAACTTCATTATGACTCCTGCCGATATTTATCCTCTCTTTTAGGTTCTGTTCATTTATTTTATCTATTTGCTGCTTAAGCTTATCCAATGGTCTGATAGCATGTTTTACGTAAAAAAAGGCAAGGAATCCCGAGAAGAGCATGCCTCCGATAATGGAAAACGTAAGAAGAGCTTTTAGATTATCACCCTTGCGATTGCCGAAAAGATCGTGGCCGGAAACAAGTATATAACCACCCTTTCCTTCAACACTTAATAATACACCTTCCCTGGTTTCGTTTTCTAAAAAATATTGTTGGGAGTGTTTGGCTTTATTGAATGATGAAGGAAGAATGACCGGAATGTGGCTGCCAGGGGTAGCATATAAAAGGTGAAATGCAGAGTCGTAGATGAATATATTTTCCTCCGGCAGTGAATATTGTACATTTTGATGAAATTGCTTAACAATTTCGGCTGCAGGGCCTTGTACATTGAAAAATAATTGTGCACTTTTTTCAGCTTCTGATACAAGTCTTTTAAGAAATTCTTCTTTTCTGAAACTTTCATGCAGAAAGTAAACAGAGATTGCCGAGGTCATAAGGATAATGAACACCGACAGGCTAAATAAAAGTGCAAGACGAACTTTTAAATTCATGAAAACTCTGCTTCTTTTATAAAATAGCCAAAACCGGCTTTTGTATGAATAAGTTTATCCTTAAAAGGTTTATCAATTTTATTTCTCAAAAAACTTATATATACTTCTAAGGTGTTTGTTCCGGTGTCAAAACTTAAACCCCATACTTTTTCCAGGATTTCCTGTTTAGATACTACTTTTCCCGGTGATTTCATCAGAAGTGTGAGTAAAGCAAATTCTTTAGTGGTTAAATTGATGTTCGTATTTGAGCGGGTTACTGTTTTATTTATAAAATTTATTTCTAAATCTGAGATTGACAGTTTTTCGCCTTCGCCAGTAGAATCAGACCTTTTAAGAAAAACTTTGATTCGGGCAAAAAGCTCATTGAAATGGAAGGGCTTTACAATGTAATCATCCGCACCCAGGTTGAAAGCATCCATTTTATCATGCAGTTCTCCCAGCGCTGTCAGCATTATAATAGGAATCCCTTTTTTCGCTTCTCTGAATTCTTTGCAAAGCGCAAGGCCGTTTTTATAAGGCAGATTTACATCCAGTAATACTAACGAGTAATTATGTTCGTGGAACATTTTCTCCGCTATCAATCCATCATAAGCTACGTCAGTTTGATAGCCCTTCAGTTTAAGCTCTTCCTGAATAACTTGTCCTAATTTCGGTTCATCCTCAGCATAAAGTATCCTGTGATTATTCTCCATACTTCTTTAAGATGTGATTATAAGGGCAGTTTAATTAGAAACGTTTTTTATTCTTTTAAGACAATTTTTGAGTATTTATTATATAATAATGGATTATTGAAATCTTAATAGTGTAACTATAAGACGACAGAAGAGAATGTTCATTTTGTTAAATTAACTGCTTTTTAAGTTTATTTGACAATTTTAATGAAATTTTAATAAATAAAAAATTATAATAGGTTTTTTTATGTTTTTTGGTTTTATTTTTATTTTATGCAGAAATATGATTCCTATTATATGAACACCAAATTTTTCTTCAAGGTATTTTTTTAACAGAGCCACTTCCGGCAATATTTTTATCAATTATTGCATTACCCCTGTATTTTATATCACCGCTCCCGGCTATAGATGCTTTCAGATTGGTCTCTGCGTATAAACTTGCATCACCTGAACCTAAAATTTTTACATTGGCATTTTCTGCTTTCAAATCCGGGCTGTCATAGTTTCCGCTTCCTGTCACCTGGATATCTACGTTTCTTGTTTCCCCTTTGATGTACATGTTTCCACTGCCTGTAATGTCTGCTTTTACAGCAGGCGAATTGATATCAGCCATAATGTTCCCACTGCCTGTTATGCCAAAAGAAACATTGTTTTGGGAAGAAAATTTACTGTTGCAGGTAAGATTGCCGCTTCCGGTAACTTTTAAAGCATTTATTTCAGGTAAAGTCACATATACTTTCAGCGGATGAGACGAATGGATATTAATATGATCTCTTGTCTTGATGTCAAGCCAGTCATCATCAACTCGCGTTTCAATATATTGAAGTACATTCTCATCTCCTTCTACTTTGACGGAAGGTGCTCCCTGGTCTAAGAAAACATCCATTCCGCCTATTACATTAATTTTTGAAGCATTGCCAATGTCTCTGGTTTCTCTTTTGAGGTTGCCGTTGCCATTGACAGTATGTCCGGCAAAGTCGCAGGATGCAAAAGAAATGATTGCAATAGATGCTGTATAAATAAGACTATTTCTCATAAAGAATTTGTTTTGGATGAGGAAAGAATTTGAGAGTTAAAAATATCAATTATAATAATTCCATCTGACATAGAAAGCATAAGGACAGACAAAAACAATTACCTTCGCACATTTCGAATCTTTTGAAGATGCTTCTGATTTGTTTTTATGACTGAAAAAATTCTTATTCTTGATTTTGGCAGCCAATATACACAGCTTATTGCAAGGGCTGTGCGTGAGGCGAATGTATATTGTGAAATACTCCCTTATTATAAACCTTTTACCATTGATTCTTCTGTAAAAGGAATTATTCTGAGTGGCTCTCCTTTCTCTGTTAATGATGAAAAGGCGCCTGTTGTAGATGTAAAAACATTTAACGAGCAACTGCCGGTTTTAGGAGTTTGCTATGGCGCTCAACTGACGGCTAAGCAATTCGGGGGCAGGGTAGAAAAAAGTAATAAACGAGAATATGGAAGAGCGCAACTACAGGTTCAGGATATACACGATGTGCTGATGGAAGGTGTGTCGCGCCACACTCAGGTGTGGATGAGTCATGGAGATTCTATTTTATCTCTTCCCGGGGATTTTGAAATTTTAGCTACCACAGATTCAATTCCAGTGGCAGCTTTCAGAAAAAAAGAAGCAAATGGTTTTCCTTTACATGCTTTGCAATTTCATCCCGAAGTCTATCATTCAACAGAAGGAAAAAAAATCATATATAATTTTCTGGTAAATGTTTGTCATTGCTCACAGGATTGGACACCAAATGCCTTTGTGCAGGAAGCCATTGAAAAGATACAACAGCAGGTAGGCGACGGACAGGTCATTATGGCTTTGAGCGGAGGTGTAGACAGTACTGTGGCTGCGACTATAATTACCCGCGCCATAGGTCAGCGGTTACACGGAATCTTTGTTGACAACGGAGTTCTTCGTAAAAACGAATTTGAGCAGGTTTTAAAAACATATAAAGAAATCGGACTGAATGTAAAAGGTCTGGATAAGAAGAAGGTTTTTTATGATGCATTGAAAGGCAGATCAGATCCTGAAGAAAAACGGAAAGCCATCGGAAAATTATTTATAGATATCTTCCAGGATGAGGCCTCTGCAATTTCTAATATCAATTATTTAGGCCAGGGTACCATATATCCTGATGTGATTGAAAGTGTGAGTGTACATGGACCATCAGCCACAATAAAATCTCATCACAATGTTGGTGGTTTACCTGAAAAAATGCATTTGCAATTGGTAGAACCGCTGAAATATCTTTTTAAAGATGAGGTAAGAAAAGTGGGTCTTGAACTGGACATTCCTCATGACCAGTTATTTCGCCATCCATTTCCGGGGCCTGGATTGGCTATAAGAATTTTAGGTGAGGTAACAGAAGAAAAAGTTAAGCTTTTGCAGGATGCTGATGATATTTATGTGAGAGGTTTGAAAGAGCATAAATTATATTCCGGCATCTGGCAGGCGGGTTCAATTTTGTTGCCAATAAAAAGTGTCGGTGTAATGGGCGATGAAAGAACTTATGAACATACCCTTGCCCTGCGGGCTGTTACATCAGTAGATGGAATGACGGCAGATTGGGCACATCTTCCATACGAATTTCTTGCGCATATCTCCAACGAAATCATTAACAATGTGAGAGGAATTAACCGGGTTGTTTACGACATCAGCAGCAAACCGCCTTCAACAATTGAGTGGGAATAGGCACTCTTTTTGTACTTAAGAGGAAAATCAAAAAAATTTAATGAAAAATACTTGCTGGTTAATTTTGGTACTAGTTATTTTAACAGGCTATGCAGAGAAAGCTAAAGCCCAGTCAGATACTACCAAACCAGTTAAAGTCGCAGTTTTCATTCCGCTGTATGCAGACCAGGTTTTTGATACTATCTCGTATACCTCAGACAAACCAAATCTTTCTAAAACCGTTTTGCCCGGCCTTGAATTTTACAATGGAGTAATGATGGCGATTGACAGCCTGAACCAGGACAGCGCACACATTGAAATCAGCATTTATGACACGAAACAAACTCATCAGTCCCTGAGTGAATTGATGAAAAAGCCGGAACTCAATAATGTAGGTTTGATGATTGCTGCTATTACAGATGCGAAAGAGTTAAAAATATTTGCCGACCAGGCTTTAGTCAAAGGAGTGCCTTTCATTTCTGCTACTTATCCTAATTACGTTGGCGTTTCTCAAAATCCAAATTTTGTCTTATTAAATTCTTCTTTTCCTACTCATTTACAAGGTTTATACAGGCACATGCAGCAGTATTATTCTTCCAATACTATCATTGCAGTTACTAAAAAGGGCGCGACAGAAGATTATATAAAAAAGTTTATTACAGGTATTAACAGTACCGCGGGCTCTGTGCCGTTAAAAATAAAATGGGTTAATATAGATGCAAACAATTCAAGCCTCAGCAATCTTAAAAGCAGTCTCGACAGCACAAAAAACAATGTTGTATTTGTTGCTTCTCCGCTTGAAAGCTTTGGATTAAATATTGTAAAAGGGCTTAGCAGCAATGAAAATTACCAGACAACAGCGATTGGCATGCCAACCTGGGACGGGATGAAAGAACTCGATAAACCGGAGTGTAAAAATGTGGATATCGTATTTTCAACTCCTTTCCTTTATTATTCTCAAAATCAGAGTTTAAGTTCTGCTATCAATAAAAAATACAAAGAAAAATATTACAGCCGCCCAAGTGATATGGCATTCAAAGGTTATGAGATTACTTATCATTTCACAAAACTTCTTCAAAAACACAGGGACAGTCTTGCAAACAATTTAGCAGATAAAGATTTTACGCTCTTCAATACATTCAGATTGGAACCGGTAAAACTAAGACCAACAAATCCTAAACCTGATTTTATTGAGAATAAGAAATTGTATTTTATAAAAAAGCAGGCAGGCAGTGTGAAGAGTATCATTTGACGTTAATATGATATCAGTAGTTGATACAATGTGGGGATAAAAGTTGCATTAATGTATGGCCACATATAAATTAAAAAACGTAAACTCAAAGAATGTATGTTCCTGGTCAGGAGTATCTTTTTAGAGGAACTACACTGGGCTTTAAAGGGGATGCTTCGAGGAATAGGATCCCGTTACGTCTAATGCAAATCCGGCCAAGGCATTAATTTGTACGTTGTATGGAAGTTAGCAGAACCCTGCCAGCCGACATTCCGCTATTGGTCCGACACTACAAAACCTCATTCACTGCACATTTGGGCCCATTTGCAGGCGCACAAAAGCAGGACACAGAAGCTAACCTGCAAAAGAGCAAAATTGGGCCGACACACAATTCCATTCATCGTTTTGACTATTTTTGCTTCAGATGAAAAAATGGATTGCCTGCATATTGTCGTTATATATTCTATTCAATGCAGTAGTGCCTTGCTCCATTTTTGACAATTGCGAAGAAGAAGAACATACTGAACAAAGTTCTAATACAGACCACAAAAAAGATTGTAGCGACTGTTCGCCTTTTTCTATTTGTTCCACATCACATGGTTTTACACTTAACAGCAACACTCCATCAGTAGAGCCAATAGAATTTTATACTTTTACTTCATACAGTGAGTTTTATTTGACTTCCAGGTCAGAATATTACTCCGGTTTGTTTCAGCCGCCCCGCTTTGGTTAATTAAATTCAAGAAAAACAGAATAAATCTTCTCCGGGAAGGAATTCCAAAAGGGTTAAAACTGTGTAAACTTACTTTTTTCAATGGTATCCCAAAAGAGTTTCAAGAACTTCAGGTTTTTAAGGGATGGAAGACCCCCTCAGATAAAATTTTGATAACCCCTGTTTATGAGGACCCTGCTGTACAGGTAGGTTATTGTAAAACTTAAGTTTGCTTTTTTCTACTTAAAAAGATCTTTAATTCAATGCAGTAAAGATTATATCAGTTTTATTCAATTCACCCTGTGCCTTCAAAGAAGGGTAGGAGCGAAGTGAGTGAAATAAATAAATTACTAACATTACTGCAATAAAAACGCAAATAAATAAGAGTAATCTTCTAAAAAGAATTTGCCTATATTTTCCGAATTACCTGGTACATATATCTGTGTTTTGATATAGTATAATTCCAATCCCAATGCCAAAAAATAAGTATTTGATTTACAATTAATTCTATTGCTTATTACCACTTGCAGGTGTTCGATAACGAACACTTTGTTTTAAATCTGATACAGAATATAACTATAGATTTAAAAACCCGAATATTAAAAATCGAAAAGATTTGGAAGAAATGGGATTTTAGGAAGTGCCTGTGCAGGCAACCGTTTCCAAAAAAAAAATGAATAATTATTGAAAAAGGACCGAAATTAAAGCGGGAACAGCTTTGGTGCCAAAAACCTAAAATTCAATGTCCTGCATAATAATCATAACCTCTTTCCGCCCAATAATCAGCCGGCTTATTGTCACTGAAAAACATAGTTCCGATACGTTTTAAATGCTTAATACCATATTTTACAGGGATAATGAGGCGAAGGGGGAAACCCTGGTTTACGGGCAAAGGCTTTCCATTCATTTCATAGCAAAGCAGGGTTTGGGGTTGTAAAGCGCTTGGCATGTCAATTCCTACATAATAACCTTTATCAGGAGTGATTAAGCCTACATATTTCATTTTAGCCTGGTAATCAAGATGATAATGTTGCATAAAAGTCCTTAAAGGAACCCCGCCCCAATGTGTCACCTGGTCCCAACCTTCGATGCATTTAAAATTAAAAACTATATCTTTTTTGGGCAATTGTCTTATATCGTTTAAAGTGAGTTGCAATGTATCTCCCGCAGCTCTTACAACTTTCAACCGCCAGGTTTCTTCATTTACTTCATCACTCATTCCATCCTTTCCATTCACACGCACATGTTTTACAGCCTGGCTGACCGGATATTCTTTTACAAGATGATTTTCATCAAAAATTCCTGAAAAAACTTTTTCATTGAAATATAATGTTTTCCGCAAAGGTCTTAAAGCGCCCGCTTCCTGTGGTTGCTTGTTTATCCATTTAAAGGCTGCCCATCCTCCAGATAATAAAATAACAAACATCAAAAAAGCCATGACAGATTTTTTTCTATAGCTGGAATTTGAAACAGTCTCTTCAGGCAAAGAAGGTAAGGACTTATTCATGAGAAGATTTTTGTACTGATGGTTTAATTATTTCAAAACCTGTGATCATTGCCTGAAAATTATTCCATCCGGTTTTTATAACCTGGGCAATGTGAATAAGAAAGAAAAGAACATAGCCAATTGTAAGTATGAAATGTTCTGCCCTTGCTGCTGCATATCCGCCACACAACCATGTAATGGCATTGAACTGAACGGGTTTATAAATAGCCAATCCGGTGAGTAAAGAGCCTATGCCCATAACAATGATAGCCGTATAAGCAATACGTTGAGCAGCATTATACTTTAATTGCGGGGGAGCATATTTTTTGATGTTCAAATCATGAAGAAGTACCTGCCATGCTTCTTTGAACGATTTTTTATCGGGCAACAGAAATCTCCATTGTCCTGAGAAAATAGTGAACGAAACATAAAGCAAGCCATTAATTGCAAAGAGCCACATGAAGGCAAAATGCCAGCTCATACCTTCGGCTAATCGAAAGGGTATATGGAAGGTTTTATAAAAACTTGGTGGAAAAAATTTGAACAGAACATTGTTACCCCAACTGATCTTATAGACATCATTTGCCCAGTAGATCAGTAAACCACTCCATATCATACACGCTAAAATCGGAAAGTTGAACCAATGGAACCACCTGATGGCAAGCGGATGTTTATGAACGATCTTCTTCATAACTACAAGATAAACAATAGTTTTATACAAGTCAATGCTAATTCTTAACGAACTGAAGAGAAGCAGAGTTCATACAATACCTGAGACCAGTAGGTTTTGGCCCATCTTCAAACACATGTCCCAGATGGCTTCCACACCTGCTGCAGTGCACCTCACGTCTTGCCATTCCTAAAGTCTGATCAACTTTTTCTTCCACTGCTTTATTGTTTGCCGGTTGGTAAAAACTTGGCCATCCTGTGCCACTTTCAAATTTAGTATCATTGGTAAACAATAGTTGTCCGCACGCAACACATTTATAAACACCTTTTTCATGATTATTATTATAAGCGTTGTTAAAAGGTGGTTCGGTTCCTTCCCTGCGTGTAACGTAATATTGTTCTTCAGTCAGTTGTTTTTTCCATTCTGCGTCCGTTTTGGTTACAGGAAATTTTTTATGCTGCGCTTCTGTAGAACAGGAAACGATATTTGCAAAGAGCAGAAGTGTTATTAATATTTTCATTTTGTTATCGGTTAATTTTTTAAATCACCATTAAAGTTACGCTGCAACTATAGCAAAAGATTTTCTCAAAACTGTTCGGATTAGTATAATCAGTTGTTAAATTAATGAAGATATCCAATCCTGAATACGAAGGGATGATTTTATATAGAGCCGATAAAATAATGTCACCTAAAAATTTCAGATGACATTATTATTTTTTTATAGAAAAAATATTCATTACATTTTTTCCTTCATCTTATCCATTTTCATCTTGGTCATCTTGCCATTCATATACATACAATCACCATCTTTCATCATCGTTGTTTTACCGTTTTTCATTTTTACTGTGCCATCAGGCATGACCATCGTTCCGTTGTTCATAGTTGTGTTCTGATCCATTTTCATCGTTTCCCCATTTTTCATCATCATCATTTGTCCATCCTTCATCATTACGCAATCTTTCATCTTGTGATCCATCATGCCTTTTTCATGCATTTTATCCATTTTCTTATCATCCGTTTTATCCTGTGCGAAAACTCCTGCGCTTAAAGTAAAAGCAGTAACTAAAATCAGTAACTTTTTCATAATTTAAAATTTTTTGGCTTCAGCAGATAAGCTGAATGTTTTGCCGGTTAAAAGAAAATTGTTCTAACTATTTTATATACGATGAATACAACAATTAAAATCTGAACACTTTGCCTTTTTATTTTTAAAAATTTTTTCCGTTAACTTTTATGGTAGTTTGCGCAGCGCCTGTTATTTTAAAATTGCTTTTTTGTTGCGTAAAAGCGATAACCTTGAAGGAGAGCGTATGAAGTTCTTCCGGTATTACAATGTCCATGCTTCCTTCATTTGCTGCTGGTTCTATTGTTTTAAATTCCCGTACAACGTTTACATGATGCAGTTTTCTTCCACCGTTCTCACCTCGTTTGACTTCTGTGACAGCTTCAGGTTGGATCAGGGCGATATTTAATAAACCAGGATCTTTACCTGTGATTTTATAGGAAAGATGCATAAATGTATCATTTGTTTTCGATACTTCGATGTCAAGGTCAGACTCCTGTTGCAAGTGTGCCAACGAAGAGCGAAGATGAGTTTCATTTGAACCTACAAATTGATCAGTGCCATTTAGAACTATCTGGGGAGTGTAAACACCATCGAGCGAAAGGTACCTCGAATACTGTTTTTGCCGGTTTGAAAATGCCGCCTGGCTGAAGTTGTCTTTCCATCCGAGGCGATCCCAATAATCAACATGGTAACTTAAGATGTAAATATTTTTCTTATTCTCACTTAATACTTTGCTTACAAGCTGATCTGCAGGCGGGCAACTGGAACAGCCTTCAGAGGTAAATAGTTCTATCACTGCAAAACCTTTACTCTCCGGCGGTTCTTTTTCATTAGCCATCTTTGCAGGGTTAAAACCATAAGATAAAATTGATCCTATTAAAACAACCAATATCATCGAAAGAAATGCGATTTTTGATAAATGCATAAAAATAAATTTTTACATCCATAAATACTGATTCTTTTGACCAATTAGATGAACCACCACTGTTCAATTGCATCATCAGCTAAAGTAAGAGTTGTTTTCAGCATGTATCCATTTTTTTTGCTATTCAGAGCAATCGCAATGACGGTAAATGAAAATCTTATTTGGCTTCTTCGGGAACGAAGATAATGGGACAGTTCACTATAATTCCGGCAGCATTGAGTCCGCCAAGAGAAGCATTACGTGGTCCATCGGGTGCACCTGATACCACAAAGCCGTCAGCATAAAGCTCAATGATATTGAGCGGTGCAATTTTTTCCCGCTTGTCGGTCGTTACCCTCATCCTCGCACCGGCAGCAATTGCTTCATCGGTCCATTTGACAGGATGTACGTCCCATAAAGGACTATATGCGGCAGCATCGCAAAAAGCACCCGGATCATCGGCATTCTCGCACCCTGCCTGCTCCTGGAATATGTTGAGTGGATCTCCTTCTCCTAATACTGCAGATTGTAGACCCTGACGTTGCGGATTCTTAGCGCCGGTGGGGCCATTAATCACAGGAATCAATGCTTCACGGGCGGAACGAAACGACTTGTCATCACCTGGATTGGGGGCGGCATTCATATTAGGGGCAAACGTGCCACCTTCGAGCGCAGCCAAATCATTATCAGATGTCTCGGTGCTGGAGTAGAGAATAGCGAAGCCTTCATAGAATCCGCGGGTAAGCTTGATTTTTACAGTCATTTTATCTTTATCCATGCTTATTACTTTTTCGTGAACACCGGTACTGTTAGCAATGTGAGAAGCATTAAATACTATCTTTCCATCGTAGGAAACGAGAGGACTGTATTTTGCATCGCCGACAGAGCCCGGCTCAGTAGCGGGGTCAAGAGGAAACAGGTCAGGGCCGGGAATCAACTTTTTTTCAGGTGCAAAATCAACATTTCCTGAAAATTTGAGAACAGGAAAGTTGTTTGGATTTTTTATTCCACTATTTACAACAGTGGCTGTTTGTACAGCCATTGTCCCAATGGCATGTACCAGTTTTGGAGTCCAGTTCAGTCCGAGTTTAATTGATTCATCCACATTGTTAGACTCAGTAATAATATAATAAACATCGCCTCCGTTTGCGTCCTGTCCCCGATAAAGCGGCAAAACTGCAGTTGCTGCTACTGTATCAATTTCCATCGCGCTTGCCAGTCTGTTAGGCAGGCTCCGCATTTTCGGAATAGTTGATTCCGAATTTTTTTTGCAGGCCGAAAAAATAAGAATTGAGAAAGCAAAACCTGTAAATAACTGTATCGTCTGTTTCATTTTTTGTAATTTTAAGATAGGAAGATGATTTGTAGAACTTAAACTAGAAACAGACTAAAAGATTAATTTTTAATCTAAATTAAAAATTTTGGATTTGTCTGCTTTTATCATACAAAGCAATGCAAAACAATTGAGGAAGTTATCACAGAAGTATAACGATAATATGTTTTAATTATACGCTGCAAATTTCTGATAATTAAAGGCTTATTCAATCTAAGAAGGGTTTAAAATTGAAAAATGTATCTCAATTACATTCACTTGCTAAAAACGTCTATAATATTTTTTGAACAGGACTAATGTCGCAAATTCAGCAACCATAGCAGCCATCATACCCTCTTAATATTTCTATTGATTATATACAGGCATACTGAAACTAAAAATGTTACCGGTATTATTGTCAGTAATGGCTTTTAACGAAGATCCATGTAATTGAAGAATTTTTTTAACGATCAGCAATCCCACTCCTGAACTTGATGACCAGTCAGTAGTTAACAGACCTTCTTCTTCAGGGTTATTTATCCAGGCAAGTAAATCTTCAGACAAAGAAGGTCCGGTATTTTGTATCTTAAAAATTAATTCCTTGCTTTCAACTGCTACTGAAATTTGAATTGTCCCATTTTCAGGTGTATTGTTTACAGCATTTTGCAACAGGTTTTGCACCACTCTTTCCATCATACTTACATCTGCATCGATCCATACATGATATTGACACTTTGTACATTTTAAATCAATATTTTTTAATGAAGCGCTCAATTGAAAAATTTTTACCGTTTCCTGTACAATTTCCGAAAGAACAAAAGGTTCTTTTGCAGCTTTAAATTCAACAGATTCCATTCTTGAAAGTTCAAACAGTTGGTTGACCATTTCGTCCATCTGCTTAATCTTATTGAGGATGATGTTCACATAAGTTTCCTGTTCAGACTGCGATAAATCGTCAGTGTTCTTTTTAATCACAAGTGTTTCAATATACCCTCTTGCAATGGATAAGGGTGTAAGGAGGTCATGAGATATATTAGTAATAAAATTTTTTCTTTCTTTTTCGGATTTGGTCAGCCTGTTAATATTGTACACCAAGAGGTCAGCCATTTTATTAAAAGCCAGCGTAATTTCAGCAAGATCATTATGTTCTTTTGTTTTGAAGCGCGCATTCAGATCCCCATTTTGAAATCTTTCCAACACTATCATCACGTCGTTATAACTACGCTCAATTCTTCTGAAATAAATAAAGGCAATAAAAATGGAAAATAAGATGATGACAGAAAATACCTGGATAAGAAAGTTTCCGATATAACTGCTAAACAAAAGATTGCTTACACTTTTATTACTTGCCAGTATTACATAGATGTATCCGAGATTTTTTGATTTGCCTTTCACTTCTGCAGCAGAAAATATTTTGTTGTTAAGCGGATCTTTAGGATCAGTACCTTTTATATAAGCTTCACCTTTTGATGCAATCAGTTTTTTTATGTTTGTAAGAGGCAAGGCCAATTGCTTCAATTCTGACTTCTTTGCATGATATGCTATTACATTACCGTTTGTATCTAAAAAATACACTTCCGCACCCGGGCTTAATACCATCGCGTTGTAAAAAACAGAATCAGCTTTTTTTGTATTTATAGTGTCATGCTCAAAGGGTGAAGTAAACTGAGCAATGTGAGTGGCAACATCTTTATTGAGCAATTGTGTGCTGGCCTGGTGAAAATTTGTAGTGGATAAGTAAGTGATAGTAATAAATAAAATACACAAACCCGTGATTATGGTAAAAACCAAAATACTTATACGCCTGAATACGCTGAGACTTCCTTTTTTCATTTTCGGTTGAATGATGTTTCTAAAATAATAATATTCTTATTCATTCTTCAGCCATTATTATCGTTTGTATAACTACTATACAAGAATAAAATTATCAGCTATAGTAAAATTATAGTGGAATAATTAATAAAATTATCTAATGTCATATTTAGCATCAAAACGTTATACTTATGTGATAAGTAAGCAAGTGATTGCATCTAGTTTTTTTGTAACTACTCAGTCCGCAGCATCAGTAAAAAATTTAAACCACAGAGCATAGAGAAAAATATACGTAAAGAAAAAATGATGATAGAAAATGAAATTACAGAAATAATAATTGGATATTGATAGTATTCTGTCATAAAGAAGGTCAAAAGCTTCCATTTTTTGTAAGAAAAGTATATCAATAAGGCACTTTCTTTATAAACGGACATGTATAATTAACAACGATCAAGATTCGACTACTATAGCAAATAGGGGTAAAGGACCTGTTTGATTCAAAAAGGTTGGGTATAAAACTCTTATAAGGTATTATAGCTTGAATTCTGAAAAGTATCTTCAAAATGATCAGGGCAAAGTGAAAAACACTGCACTAAGACTTGCCACTATTTTTCATTCTGAAAACCGGTAACCCGTTCCCCATGCAGTTAAAATATATTCGGGATGCTGCAGGTTTGACTCAATTTTTATACGCAATCGGTTGACGTGTGATGTGATAGTATGTTCATATCCAGAAAATGCAACACCCCATATCAGTTCAAGAAGTTCGTGTCTGCTAAAAGTTTTACCCGGATTTTTAGACAGTAAAACAAGCAGATCAAATTCTTTATTTGTCAGTTCCATCCGTTCACCTCTAACAGATGCCTTTCTTTTATCTGTATCAATGACAAGGTCTTTATAGATAATACAACCATTTTGTTCCGGCTTTTCGGCGTGATCCTGGTTGGCTCTTCGCAACAGCGCTTTTGTCCGGGCCATTAATTCAAGAATTCCAAAGGGCTTGGTTACATAATCATCGGCACCCAATTCAAGTGCGAGCACTTTATCCGTTTCTTCGTTTCGGCAAGTCAGCATCATAATAGGAGTACGCTGATCTTTTTCTCTGAATTTTTTGCAAAGCTCCATACCATTTATATCAGGAAGTGTTATATCAAGGATGATCAGATCATAATGATTAACTGTTGCTTTATTTATAGCTTCCGAACCGTTTATACAAGATGTAAGATTATATAATTGCGTATTTAAGTGAAGATTAAGAAGCTTTGTTATTTCAAGATCATCCTCAATTAAAAGAATGTTTTTCATTTTATACAGCAGTTGAGTTTGGAAGTAAATAGAGAAATAATGGTATTTGCTTTTACTAAGTTAAGATAATAATAATAGATATAGATAACTGTGCACCATGGTGAAGAAGATTATGAAAGGCACCATTGCTGCAATTTACCCGTTTAATCGCACCCTTGTACGTTCGGTTCCTTTTTCGGCAAAGGCAAGAAGCTTTACGGTCCCATCCATTTTAAAACCAGCAAAACCAAAGGGCTGACTGTCATTACATTTCCTATCGTATCAACTTTTGTCCTTACACAAAAAGTATTTAAGCTTTCGTTGTATTTCGATCATTAAATACTTTTTTATGTGTCATATTACACCTTAAAATTTCTTCACATAGCTATGGCAGTAGGGGGTACCGCCTCCTTTGGTATAATACTCCTGGTGGTAATTCTCGGCTTTATAAAACGGGCCTGCTTTAGTAATTTCGGTAACAACTTTATGTCCTTTAGCTTTCAATTGCTCAGTTACTTTCTCTGCTATCGCTTTTTGGTCATCATTTTCATAAAAAATAGCTGACCTGTATTGTGTGCCTATGTCTGGTCCCTGCCTGTTCATCTGTCCCGGATCATGCGTTTCGTAAAACAGCTTTACCAGATTTTCATAAGATGTTTTGGAAGGATCGTAAATAATTTCTGTTGCTTCAGCATGACCTGTTTTTCCAGTGCATACTTCCTTGTACGTTGGGTTTTCTTTAGTTCCGCCAATATATCCAACCGTTGTTGAAATTACTCCCGGAGCTTTTTGAAAGTAAAACTCTGTTCCCCAAAAACAACCTGAAGCGAATATTGCTCTCTCTGTACTCATATATTAATTATTTGTCAGCAGGAATAAATTTCATAGAAATCGAATTAACACAATGCCTTGTGTTTTTTTTAGTAAAACGTTCACCATTAAAAACATGACCCAGATGAGCATCGCAATTAGCACAAACAATTTCTGTACGTTTGCCATCAGCATCAGGCAAATGTTTTACTGCACCTGGTATTTCATCATCAAAACTCGGCCAGCCGCAATGCGAATCGAATTTATCTTCAGAGCGATAGAGGGGAGCGTTGCATCGCCTGCACACATAAGTGCCGCTTTCTTTATTATTGGTGAGTTCACCTGTGAAAGGCCTTTCAGTTCCTTTATACACAATCACTCTTTCTTCTTCAGGTGTCAATATATTATATTCCATTTTTTATATATTTATATATTTTGTCTTATAATTACGAGTTATAAGCGTTAAAGGTTTTCTTAAAAAATCTTAGTTGAACTGACCACATGTTCAGCTTTTTTCAATCTTTTCACAAAGCCTGATAGTTCAATAGCTTTAAAAGTTAATTACGTATTGTTTTCCTTTATTTCATTCTTTCAGGTATCAAAATTACAGGTAATTTTATTGTTATTGTGTTGATATTGCCTTTCTCCTTATTATTAAAAATCCCGCTACAGTAAACCTATTTTATGAATTTGAATAATCATTCCGAGAGAATAATTCGAAACCAGCTTACCGAATTACTTACAAAAGCTTCTGCTCATTCTGCTTTTGATGATGCTGTCAAAAATATCCCTTTTGAAAATCTTGGTAAAAAACCTGCCAATCTTCCATACAGCATCTGGAAACTGGCAGAGCACATCCGAATAACGCAATGGGATATATTGGAATTCTCAAGAGATCCAAATCACCAGTCACCAAAATGGCCTGAGGGTTACTGGCCCCAGGAAGATGCTCCGGCAAATGAAAAAGCATGGGAAACTTCATTAAAACAAATAAAAAATGATTTGGACGAATTTATCGAATTAATAAATAGTTCCGAAAGCGATTTGTACGCTCCATTTCCTCACGGTACCGGTCAAAATCTTTTGCGCGAAGCAATGCTTATTGCAGATCATACCAGTTATCATACAGGCCAGATCATTGTTGTTCGGAGGTTATTGAATGATTGGGAGTAATAAGGGTTTGACGAGGAAATACCCGAATTATTAGAAGAGGTAGTAGTGGTGCCAATTGAAGCTTTCACCATAAGTCAAAGGCTAAATTTTTTAAACCTGCCATTCTTTTGCCCTACAGCTAAGCTCTTCTACATATTGCTCCCAGTGATACAGTGTGGAAGGGTCAAAATCTGCACCGTTTGGCCAAACTAAAGTTTGTACTTCGTCATCGAGCTTTACTTGTTTAAAAAATTCAGGATCTTTCAAAGGCCCATACATTTGCTCGCCGACAACATTAAACGATTGAACATAATCTATTTCGTGCTTCATAATGCAGACGTTCCCAATCTTTTTGCAATCAGCCCAGGCTTCTACAAGACGTTTTTGTCGCAGCGGCTAATTGCCTGCCATAATGATAATCGATAAAGAAAGAAATATAAACCTAATCTTCGTTCTTTTTTTTATATCCCTCATAATATGTTTGAAGTCTTTTTCCTATAATTAATATTATGTTAAGTAGCATTAATAGAATACATTGGCTAATATTTAGCCAATCTCTATAAGTTCCATAAAAAAGCTACCCCTTTTTTATGGATAGCTTTTTTTAATTTTATTTATCACACTTTAGAACTTACCGTGCATACTGTCGTAAAATTTAACCTTGGCATCGTACTTATCATAGTCTTTTGGATTTAAGGCTTTGCTGCGGTCTCTTTTGTAGGTATACAGATTATATAAAAGGTCTGCAGTTTTACCAACTACATTTTTCTCTGTACCTGTACGTTCAGATTTATTTGCAAGCGTATTAAAAGATTTTTCCAGCCAGGTTATACTTTTATTTGCTGCAGAATCCACTTGTTTATCTGCTGCTGCTCTTTTAGATTTTATAGCTGCTGTCACACCTTTAATTTTGCGGGCCGAGTCGCTTGCGTCTTCAAATAAAGTATACGCAGAAACACCTGCATTATAACTGGACAAACCATTAGCGGTGTCCAAATCAGCAGCTTTAGAAAAGGCAAGAAATGCTCTGTCAGTATACTGAGCTCTTTGTGGAGCATCCAGCTCTTTTATCTTCTTATTGTTTATGAAGTAATCTCCGTAATCCAGGTAACTTTTAGCATCAAGAGATTTTGAAGCGTCGGCAGTTTCAAACTTTTTAACCATTTCTTCTACCGCCGTATTATCGGTGGAATTGGCGAATTCAAGATCATTCCACAAAGTATTCGTTGGATATAACTCTTTTGCGATGGCTAAATACTTTTTAAACTCATCCTGCTTATTAGCGTTAAGATAAAACTTTGTAAGAAAATCATATATTCCTTCGTAGTCTTTTCCTCCTATTTTTCTGTCGGCGATCTTACTATAATATTTCGCACCCTCTTCATTTTTCTTTGCATTCTGTGCAGTTACACCTGCATATAAATAAGAAGTAGTGTCAAAAGCTGAAGTTGTCCATTTTCTTGAGGTAAGGATATCCCCCAGTTCTACTACATCTTTAAATTTGGCATAAGACGAATCCCAGTTTTTCTGGTTGTAATATTTAACCCCGGCACTGAAAAGTGAACCGTAAGCGCTGTTGACACCTGCATAACGGTCTTCCTTTATTTTTGCTTCATTTGGCTCAAGTTCGAGATATTTTTTCAGAGCTTGCAAGGCTTCCACATCAGCGTTAGGATATTTTGCTTTCAAACCCTCATTTCCTGCTATGGTACCCAGCACTTCGGTCTGCAAAAGATATGTTTCCGCCTTCCCCTGTGCTTTTGGATCTGCGACTACTTTATCCAGTTGCGCTTTTGCCTCTTCCAGTTTTGTCTGTCCGGCATTTCCCGGAACCTGTGCCAACACCAAAGCATCCCGGACTTTTTTATAATCCTGTGCCTTGACTGCTCCGCCTATAGCAAACAAAAGCACGAAACCAATCGTTATTTTTTTCATATTTATCTGTTTTAGTATTTGTTTAAGTTTTTATTCATTGTCTTCCAATGTATCGTTGGAAATTTCACTATCTGATGAACCTTGAGGATTATCAGAAGAAATATCAGAAGCTGTTTCTCCTTCTCCACTTACAGGCTCGGAGTCCAACTTTTCTATTGCATCATTTTCTGCTTCTATGGATGCTTCTGTTAATACAATCGCTTCTTCCTGCTCCTGAATTTTAGAGATCGCTGCTATATGATCACCTTCATCAATTCTTATGAGTTTCACACCTTGGGTCGCCCTGCCTGCCTCTCTTATTTCAGCAACACTTGTTCTTATTACTATGCCTGATTTACAGCTTATTACGAGGTCTTCTTTACCAGTTACATCAAGTATTCCTACCAGGCTTCCTGTCTTTTCTGTTACGTTAATGGTTTTTACTCCCTTTCCTCCCCTGTTTGTTATCCTGTATTCATCAATAGGCGTCCGTTTTCCGAAACCTTTTTCGCTGACTACAAGGATATTTCTGCTGACGTCGTCTTTATTTACACAAACCATACCAATTACTTCATCTGTTGCATCATCCAGATCAATACCGAAAACTCCGATGGCCCCCCTTCCTGTTGGCCGCACTTTTTCTTCAGGAAAGCGGATGGCCCGACCCGATTTAACAGCCAGCATAACTTCACATTCTCCATCTGTCAACCGGGCCTCCAGCAACTGATCTCCTTCATTAATATTGATTGCATTTATACCATTTGCCCTCGGCCTGCTGAAGTCTTCTAATTCGGTTTTTTTAATTATTCCCTTTTTAGTACAAAGAAGAATATAATGTTTACTGAGATATTCTTTATCAGAAAAATCTTTTACGTCTATTATTGCTCTTATCTTATCATCTCCCGGTAGCTGCATCAGGTTTTGTATGGCTCGTCCTTTCGAATTTTTATCGCCTTCGGGAATTTCATACACTTTCAGCCAGAAACACCTGCCTTTCTCCGTGAAGAACAGCAGCGTATGGTGGGTAGAAGCAACAAATAAATGTTCGACAAAATCTTCATCTCTTGTTCTGGTTCCCATGGATCCACGACCGCCTCTCTTCTGCTGGCGATATTCGTCCGAAGACGTTCTTTTAATGTAACCAAAATGTGAAATAGTGATTACAACATCTTCTTTTTCAATCAGATCTTCAATTCTCATTTCATTGGACAAGTAAGATATTTCTGTCTTTCGGGCATCACCGAACTTTTCTTTTACCTCCAGTAATTCTTTTTTTATCAGCTCGTACCTTAAGCCTTCACTTGCCAGTAGTTCCTGCAGGCCTGTAATAATTTTCATCAGGTTCTCATATTCTTCTTTGATCTTTTCACGCTCCATTCCTGTAAGTCTCTGCAGGCGAAGTTCAAGAATAGCTTTTGCCTGTATTTCATCTAATCCCCATCCTGCACCTATCAGGTTTTCTTTAGCTATGTCCGGAGTAGATGAGTTGCGGATTAATGCGATAACTTCATCAAGATGGTCAAGAGCTATGAGATAACCCTGGAGAATATGAGCTCTTTCCTGTGCTTTTCTCAATTCAAACTGCGCTCTGCGTATCACTACCTCCATCCTGAAATCAATGAACTCTACGATAAGTTCCTTCAAATTCATTGTTTTCGGACGTCCCTTCGTTAGCGCTACATTATTGATACCATAGCTTGTCTGCAGTTCAGTAAACTTAAATAATTGATTAATGACTACATTTGCCACTGCATCACGCTTCAGGTCAACTACAATGCGTGTACCCTCACGCTTGTTGCTTTCATTGTTTACATGCGCTATGCCTTCAACTGTTTTATCATTTACAATCTGGCCTATTTTGTCGGTCAGCACATCACGGTTCACCTGGTAAGGAACTTCTGTAATAATAATCGTTTCCCGACCGCTTGCCTTAGTTTCAACATGACATTTTCCGCGAAGCACTACCCTTCCGCGACCTGTCAGCATACCCTGTTTCACACCTTCCATGCCATAAATAACGCCTCCGTTAGGAAAATCAGGCGCTTTTACATCAGTTCTTCTATACTGATGTCTTTTTTATCAATATATGCAACACATCCGTCTACCACCTCAGACAAATTATGAGGCATCATGTTGGTAGCCATTCCTACAGCAATTCCACTGCTTCCGTTTACCAGTAATTGCGGTATGCGCGTAGGCAATACCACAGGTTCCTGCAAACTGTCGTCAAAATTTAATTGAAAATCTACCGTCTCTTTCTCAATATCGTCCAGCATGCTTTCTGCGATTCGCTCCAGCCTCACTTCTGTATATCGCATGGCCGCCGGTGGATCCCCGTCCTGGTTTCCAAAATTACCTTGTCCGTCTACCATGGTGTACCGCATCACCCAGTCCTGCGCCATACGCACAAGTGTATCATAAATTGATGCATCGCCGTGAGGATGATATTTACCCATCACTTCACCTACAATACGGGCCGATTTTTTATAAGGCCTGTTGCTGTAGTTGGCCAATTCATTCATCCCATACAAAACCCGGCGATGTACCGGCTTGAATCCGTCACGGGCATCAGGCAAGGCACGCCCAACTATTACCGACATTGAATAGTCAATGTAGGCGGTTTTCATTTGCTCTTCGATATTTACAAATATCACACGATCATTGTCGCTCGTCTCAAGAGGTTGTATATTATCTTCCATTTATTTGTATAAAAATCTTTTTTAGAGATTATTTTTAAATTTTTCCAGATTTTTAAGGGTCTGCAAATGTAACTTTTTTTGAGGGAGAAAAAAGGTTAATAACTGTTGATTTTTAAGGAGTTTTGTTAACAAAAGTGAATGCTTTTGAATTAGTGAAATAGCTTTTTTTCAATGTTTTTTTCTTATATTATGTAATCAGAAAATTTTTAATTCAATTTCTAAATTTCTCTGCTGATCGATTTTAAGTTTCCTGAATTATTCATAATATTGTAATTATAAAAGTAATTACAGTGCAAATCAAATTAATTCCTATCGGCAATTCGTTTGGGATACGTTTACCCAAATCAATTATCAAACAATTTAATTTTGATAAGAATAATTTAGAGATTGTGATAAAAGAGAACGGTATTTTAATCACCGCCATTTCAGATGTGCCACCTTTGCAGGATTGGGATAAACTTTTTTTGGAAGCAAAGAAAAATGGATTTGATTCTAAGAATGATGAGGCAGAATTTTCTGACTGGGATACAACTTTAGCAGATGGCATTGAATGATCTTGTGAAATGGCAGGTTGTACTTGTTGATTTAAATCCTGTGAAAGGGAAGGAAATGAGTAAAGTCAGGCCCTGCCTTATTATATCTCCCAATGCTGCCAATAAACATTTGCATACTGTAATAGTCACTCCTCTAACATCTACAATAAGAAATATCCCCACCCGTTTATATTTGGTCTTCGACGGTAGGCCTGGAGAAATTTGTTTTGACCAGATGAAAGCTATTGACAAAACACGGATAATAAAAATATTAGGCATTCTGGAGCAGCCTGAAAGAAATCGGGTAAACCTGTTACTTAAAAATATGTTTAGCGAACTTTGATTATTTGCCAACCTATCTTTGCTGACCTTTTAAAATTTACAATACTAACCTATGCAGGTTTTTAAGTTTGGCGGTGCAAGTCTGAACAGTGTGGAAAGAATACAGAATGTAAGCAACATTTTATCCCAATACAAAAACCAGTCACTGATAGTAATAATGTCAGCAATGGGCAAAACCACCAATGCGCTGGAAAAAGTGGCTGAAGCGTTCTATGCAGGCAATAAAGATGAAGCCTTGAGATTGTTTCAGGTAATTAAACAAACTCACCTTACCACAGCCAAATTTTTACTCGTCACTTCCTACAATGCAACGCTTGATGATTTGTCGGCATTTTTTACTGAAGTAGAGTGGCTTCTTCATGATAAGCCTGTAAGGTCTTTTGACTATTATTACGACCAGATTGTATGCAGCGGAGAATTACTTAGCAGCCGGATTGTAAGCGCATATTTGAATGAAAAGGAAATTACAAATAAATGGTTGGATGTCAGGGACATTATAAGAACCGATGATAATTTTCGTGAAGCAAATATTGACTGGCCGGCAACAAAAGAAAATCTTATACGTTCCGGTATTGAAAACAATCCCGGTATTTATATCACACAAGGTTTTATAGGTTCTACTGATCAAAATGAAAGCACAACGCTTGGGCGGGAAGGAAGTGATTATACTGCCGCCATATTTGCCAATCTTATTGACGCAAATAACCTTATCATCTGGAAAGATGTAGAAGGCGTAATGAGCGCTGATCCAAAATTGTTTCCATCAGCTTCTCTTATCAATCAATTAAGTTTTAGTGAAGTGATTGAAATGGCTTTTTATGGGGCACAGGTTATTCACCCGAAAACAATAAAACCTTTGCATGTAAAAAGTTTTCTCGATCCTTCACTTCCAGGCACTGTTATTAGCGATAAGGCAAGTAAAAACTTACCACCGGTAATTGTAATTAAAAGTAACCAGGTTTTGATTCATTTGCAAAGCAAGGACTTTTCATTTGTTGGAGAAAGGCTGATGAGCACGCTTTACCAGTTGTTTGCAGAATTAAGTATAAAACCAAATCTTATCCAGACAGCAGCAATAAATTTACAAGTATGCCTCGACGACAGGCCAGACAAGGTGGAACATCTTGCGCAGATGTCAAGCGA
>Ga0181466_1000022_pt1 | contig 38177 bp, 49 predicted proteins | sample InSIn4gowninarea_FD_119078 | JGI IMG/M metagenome (GOLD analysis project Ga0181466, IMG submission 119078) | Clean room microbial communities from NASA Spacecraft Assembly Facility at Jet Propulsion Laboratory, Pasadena, California, USA -... ... | reverse complement strand
TAAATATGCATTATGAGTTGTTACATTCGCTAGCACTTCCCACCACTTTGCAGAAACAGGAAATCCCACTACATCACTTTCAACCTTTTCTTCATTTATGAGATTTTGCCATTGTAACAGTTTTTCTAGTAGTTTTTCCCGTAATTCATCGAAAGTTTGATTATCTGAGAGCATAAAACTTTTGTTATTATCTCCTATAGCGGGTACTGCATTCACATTTGATTCTTTATACCTAGTTTGCCACGTAGAGTTCCAATACAGTAAATGTTGTACGATTTCAGCTATACTATTACTCTCTTCATTCGGTTTCCAGAAAGCTTCCCTCTCGGATAAATCCTTAACTGCATCTGAAAATGGCATATACCAACTGGGATCATTTTGCATTCGCTAATAGCTGATCTGCTAATACAGCTTTTACATGGACCATTTTTCTTCCCTCATTTCATTATCATATTAATATACACTACTCTATATACGCTGATTCCCTATAATCCCCTTTTTTTACATACAAATTGATTTCATACTAAATGTAAGAATAATAGATTTTCTTATCATAACTCGTTATGATAAAAGAAAAAGAAAGCTGGCGAAAAATGAATAAAAAAATCGTAATAATTACTGGAGCCTCAAGTGGATTTGGACTATTAACTACACTCGAACTCGCAAAAAAAGATTATTTAGTTATCGCTACAATGCGAAACCTTGAAAAACAAGGAACCTTACTATCCCAAGTTACTCAACTTAACTTACAGCAAAATATAAAAGTTCAACAATTAGATGTAACAGATCAAAATTCTATACATAATTTCCAATTATTTTTAAAAGAAATTAATAGAATAGATCTCCTTATAAATAATGCAGGATATGCAAATGGGGGCTTTGTAGAAGAAATCCAAGTAGACGAATATCGAAAGCAATTTGAAACGAACCTTTTTGGAGCTATATCAATTACCCAGCTTGTTTTACCATATATGAGAAAACAAAGAAGTGGAAAAATCATTAATATAAGCAGCATTAGCGGCCAAGTTGGATTCCCTGGTTTATCTCCTTATGTATCTTCAAAATATGCATTAGAAGGCTGGAGTGAATCGCTTCGCTTAGAATTAAAACCTTTCGGAATAGATGTCGCTTTAATTGAACCTGGTTCTTACAACACAAATATATGGGAGGTTGGTAAACAACTAGCTGAAAACCAATCTGATACAACATCTCCTTACAAAGAATATATGGATAAAATACAAAAACATATTAATAGCGGTAGTGATACATTTGGTAATCCGATAGATGTTGCTAATAAAATCGTTGAAATTGCTGAAACAAAGCGTACTACTTTACGATATCCTATTGGAAAAGGTGTAAAATTTATGATCTTTACGAAGAAGATTCTTCCTTGGAGATTGTGGGAATACCTTGTTTTGAGAAGCTTTAAGAAGATGTAATAAACTTTTTGAAAACTATTTTGAAAGAGGTGCTAATTAAATGTTAGGTTTACCGTATGGGAAAGTGTTTTTAGTGCCGTGGACTGAAGAATGGGAAATTGAGTTTATGAAAGAGAAACAAATCATTGAGGAACAAATTGGCGAACATATTTTAGCGATACACCATATTGGTAGTACTTCTATTCCATATTTAAGTGCAAAGCCAATTATTGATATAGCAATTGAATTAGAAAATTATACGGACGGTATACATTGTATTAAAAAGTTAGAACTACTAAACTATAAATATAGAAAAGAAGTATTACCCGAAAGATACTATTTTAATAAAGGTGAACCAAGAACTCATCAAATTCATATGTATGAACAAGGGAATACATATTTAATAGAACAATTACAATTTCGTGATTACTTAATAGACAATAAAACTGCACGCATGCAGTATGAACAGTTAAAGATTCAACTTTCAAAAGCTAATCCTACTGATAAACATAAGTATGCAGAGGATAAAACTAATTTCATTACATCTATATTAACTAAAATAAATGCTTAAATAAACAAGAAACCATTTAGTAGTAAATGGTTTCTTGCTTATTAGTTATTTCATTATTTGTACTATCAAATTTTTATTATAAAGCAGGTGGAAAGAAGTAAAATAGTATCGAAGTCATAAAAATAAACGTGAATACCCCAATTACCGAAAATATATATTCTTGCGATTCTTTATCATACTTCCATTCCATCAATGCTCTTAAGATTAACGTCCCACCTAAATAAGTAAAAATGACATAAGCGATATTAACACTTTCAAATTTAAAGATAAATATAAAGCTAGTTATTAAATAAATAAAAAGTAGTCCTATTTCCAATTTTTTATGTAAACTATTTACATGTTTTTTATATCCCCAAAAACCACCCTTGGGCATATTCAATTTTTTTCTTAAAAACTTATCGAGAAAGTAGACAGCTATACAAAAAACAATAGTTATAATCCCAAAAGTAGAAGCTCCCATTTTCACCCCTCCTATTATTTCATTTAATTACTTGAAATAAATTGGACTACATTACGGTTATCCCCTTCTAAATAACTTATGATGCCTTCAGGATATGTCGGCTTCTCCTGTAATTCCTCTAGACTTTTCCAAATTAATATAATATCCTCATGCTCTTTATGCCTTATTTCGTTTGTAATGATTTTTTCAACAGTCCCCCAATGTATCAATGTACAATGATGACCATTTTCGTTGCCCCACTCAAAAATATGTTCATTTACAATTGCTAACTCTTGAACATCAACTTTCAAATCGTATTCTTCTATTAACTCTCGAATTATTGCTTCTTTTGACGTTTCACCAAATTCAATAGAGCCACCTGGAAAACGATAAAATGATTCATTCTCATCACATTGTACTAGTACTTTTGAATGTTCGTCGTTTACAATCATTACTTTAGCCCGTAATTTAGGATTTTTCATTTTGTCTCCCCATTCATTCCACATAGGATTAAATCCAATAGGTATAAAAGAAAAGATTAAGCATAATTCCTGTTATTACTAATAGCGGAACCGTTCCTAAAGAAATGACATATTCCCTCGATTCTTTATCAAATTTCCACTCCATAAATGATTGAAAGCAGTATAAAGTTATTAAAAATAAAATGGGTAAATTACTAATATAAACGGGATTTAAAGTAGCACATATCATCGTAACAATTATATAAGAAATAATAAGAGCCCTAGTGCCCCATTTATGAAAGTTGTTTACATATTTACTATTCCAGTCTGTTTGTTTCGGTATATTTAGTTTTTTCCTCACTACTTTTTCAAAAACAACTAAGGATATAATCCATACTATTAATAAAATTCCTTTAACCCAAAACAGTGATGTTTCCTCCTTTACCTTTTCTCCAGCTGATCACTCGGATACGTGGCATTCCTTTTATTTTCTACGTCCCAACTAATAATTGTCGCACTATCACGTCCCAACTGATGATGCACGTGTTCTAAAACATTGTGAATATTTTCTTTAAGTGTTTTATCATTTCTGTTCATAGCATTATACAAATTTACAGGTGTTTCATATCGGCGTTCCCCGCATTCTAATACTCCATCTGTCACCATTACAATTCGGTTCTTTCCAGTACGTAATTCACGAATACCTGATGAATAACAAGGAACAGGTAAATCAAATGTGTTTACATTTCCAATCCATTCGTAAAAATGACGTTGATTTAATGCATATTGTCCTAACTTATGTAACTCTTCATGAAATACATACACTAAACAATCACCAATAGAAATCCACCATATATAATTTTCTTTTCTTACACATAGTAAGCAAGCTGTTTCACCTTGTATTCTTTTGCACTTTTCCTTAAATGAAGATGACTGAAAAATTGTAAGTATATGATTTTCAACATACTGAAATACTGTATCAATTGGTTCATTCAAAATTACGCTTATATTTTCATATTCTTTTTTGATTGTATTTACTACTAAATCAACACTTTCTGCACTATTATGTCCATCTAATATAGCTGCAAATTCCCATTCACCATTTGACCAAACTAATGCACCATCTTCGTTCTTTTTTGCTCCGGCACTAATATTCCCACCATATGCACCGAGCACGATATCACCATATTGCTTTACCGAAATTTCGTCTAAACACATTTCTCTACTTCCAACCCATGAATGTTGTCTATTATTTTTTGTATGCATATTCACTCACCATATACTCTCGTATTCTTTCGCATAGTTTTTTGATTTTCGCTGCGTCACCATATGGTGCGCCAGTCCATTTCGCTATCTCGCTTGGTGACCAAAACTCTTTTGGTGTATTCGGATAACGCGGAATAATATGCATATGCATATGTGGTACACCATTTCCTGAAACAAAAGTGTAAATATGCTCTGCACCTTCGCTTTCTTTTAGCGCTTTACTTACTCTACTTGTTATAAGTCCGAACGCTTTCGCTTCTTCATCTGTTAGTTCAGCAAGTCCAGGTACATGTCTTTTTATATCTATCATTACATAACCCAGGTATGTTTCTTCACTATCCCAGTGGACATGTCCAACGTAAACGAGTTCATCTTCGTAAATAGCTCCACCTGGAACTATAATATTTCCTTTATGCTTTTTGCAAATGAAGCAGTTTTGTTCTACTTGATTGTTTGTTGACATATTCATCACCTTCCTTTTCATATATAATATCACAAAAAAAGGAAAAACAGGTTTTGTATTCCGAATTTTCATTCTTTTGATACAGCAATTTTTGAAATGAATTTACACCTCATTATTTCTTCAAAAACGCAATCCCAATTATAATCCCAATCACAATTCCGATTACTAAATTATTTGTAAAGTGCCCTTGAAATACACCAATTACAACCCCTATACCGACACCTATTGCCAAAGCATCATTTCTTTTTTTATTTTTAGCCAATATTGCATCTCCTCCTACCATTTCTCGCTAAATAACATACATTTACTTGAATGTATTAATATACGCACTATCTCGCTTAAATATTTCTAAAAAATGTACTGTAACTTCACATATAATATTTTCCATTTTCTGTACATACTCCTTTTATATTAAAAAATTTTCAAGTAACCATTAATTATACATAGGCATTTACTATAAGAAAGCTTCGTAATTTATTGAAGGAGGAACGATTCAAATGTATCCTCATTGGAATCCAAATATAAATCAACAGTATGTTTATTCCCCCCATCCCGCAAGGAATACATTGCATCATGATTCACAATATATGATGCAATGTATCGCAAGTCTTGAAAATCAATTAACTAAATTAATCTCATTAATCGAGGAAAATAATCAATTCATCAAATCAATGGAACAACAACAAAACCAAGTTTGCGCACCAGCTGGAGGTTCTGTTATCGTTCGTATGTGATTTGGATGCAATAAAAAACACACTTTGTATTATAAAAGTGTGTCTTTTGGTCATTATTTTCTTTTCGTATGGAACCCTTGTGTAATTCGGTCTAATATAATTGCGATTACTACGATAGCTAATCCAGCTTCAAATCCCATTCCGATATTAACTTGTGTTACAGAGCGATATACATCAACTCCAAGCCCTGGAGCTCCTACAAGTGATGCTGTTACAACCATCGATAACGAAAGCATAATGCTTTGGTTCACACCAGCCATAATCGTTCCGGTTGCAAGTGGTAATTGTACTTTAAATAGTTTTTGTGATGCTGTGGATCCAAACGCATTCGCTGCTTCAATTAAATCTTCTGGAACTTGTCTAATCCCTAAGTCAGTAAAACGAATTGTCGGTGGCATTGCAAAGATTACCGATGCAATAATTCCAGGTACTACACCAACTCCGAAAAATGTAATCGCTGGAATGAGGTATACGAATGCCGGCATTGTTTGCATAAAATCTAATGTTGGCTTTAAAAATTTTGAGAAACGCTCATTTTGAGATGCTAATATACCAATTGGAATTCCGACAATAATTGAAATAATAACAGACGTAAGTACGAGTGCTAATGTTTGCATCGTTTGTGCCCAGTAGTTAATATTCAAAATGAATAATAATCCAATAAGCGTAAAAATGACTAAAGATAATTTCCTCGTTGTGTACCAAATGAAGAAACACAAGATAATAATCATCAATATGGCAGGTATTATTGTTAAAAAATTAGTGAGTAAATCAACGAATCCACCAATAATATAAGAGAATCCTCGGAATAAGCCTTCAAAGTGCTCATATAAACTTGCAACAAATGAGTCGACCCATTCCCCTAATGGAATACGTGGTATACTATTCATCGTCTTTCACCTCTTCCTCAATGTTTCCTGCAAGAGCTTGAATGACACTTTCACGTTTAATAATTCCTCTTAGCCTTTTCTTCTCATCGATTACTGGTAAGGGATATTTCATCTCTGCCATTTTTGCATATGTCTCTTCCAGTAAAGTATCCAAATACACATGCGGAATATCATTAAGTAATAAATCAGCAATCGGCCACTGTTTTTGTACTGCTTTACTCGCATCATCCGCAGTTAATATACCTAAAAACTCATACTTTTTGTTTACAACATATACAGTTGAGACGCCTGCATTCCTCATAATTTGAAGAGCCACACGAGGTCCACGATCAATTAATAAAGTTTCTGGTCGTTTTAAAATAGACTCAGCCGTAATTACTTTTCCTAAATTCACGTCCGCAACAAACTTTTCTACAAATTCATTTGCGGGGCTCATCATAATTTCTTCTGGCGTTCCAATTTGGACGATTTCTCCATCTTTCATTAATGCGATACGATCTCCAATTCGAAGCGCTTCATCTAAATCATGCGTAATAAATATAATCGTTTTTTCCATTTTATCTTGTAACTCTAACAATTCATCTTGCATTTCTTTTCGAATAAGTGGATCTAATGCACTAAATGACTCGTCCATTAGTAATACATCTGGATTATTCGTTAGTGCCCTTGCGATTCCAACGCGCTGCTGCATACCACCACTAAGTTGACTTGGATAATTATCTTTATGATGATCGAGTCCTACTAACTGTAGCGATTCTAACGCTTTTTTCTCTCGCTCTTCAACCGGAACTCCTTGTATTTCTAAACCATATGCAACATTTTGTATAACTGTACGATGCGGAAATAGAGCAAATTTCTGAAATACCATACTCATTTTCGTTCTTCTTACTCTCCGTAACTCTTCTTTTCCCATCGTTGCGATGTCTTCACCATCTATGTATATATGACCTGCAGTTGGTTTAATCAATTGATTTAACATACGAACTAGCGTAGATTTCCCGCTACCAGACAAACCCATAATAACGAAAATCTCTCCAGAGTAAACTTCAAACGTTGCTTTTTTCACCCCAACGTTCATTCCTGTCTCTTTTAAAATTTCCGATTTACTTTTTCCTTCTTTTAATAAGGAAAGGGCTCTTTGCGGATGTTTCCCGAATACTTTTGTTACGTTTTCAACACGCACCTTTGTATTATCCATGTCACTACTCCTTTTCTACCCATCTATTCACATAGTGTTGCGATTTTACAAAGAAATATTACATAAAAATGACATTCATAAGATTTCTTTAAAATTCTCGTTTCCGTTCATAATAAGAATGCTTACTTATACATTTATTTTATAAGGCAAACGTTACTTAGGAGGTTTTCGATGCGAAAGAAAATTTGGTTTATATGCCTTGCATTATTTATTACTATGATTTTCACTTCATGTAATGCAACAAATGCAAATTCGAAAGGAAAAATTAAACTTGGTGTAACAAGTTGGAAAGAAAATATTGCAACTGCAAACATGTGGAAAGTTTTATTAGAAGAAAAAGGCTACAAAGTTGAGCTCATGTATTTAGAAAAAGCCGCAATTTGGACTGGTGTCGCTCGTGGCGATGTTGATGCGAATTTAGAAGTATGGCTACCAGTTACAGATAAACCGCTAAACGATCGTTATAAAGATGATATTGTCTTAAAATCAAAATGGTACGAAGGTACTGGACTAGGTTTAGTCGTCCCTTCTTATATGAAAAACATAAACAGTATCGAAGATTTAAATGCTCATAAAGATGAACTAGATAATAAAATTGTCGGTATCGAACCCGGTAGTAGTCTTATGAATTTAACGAATAAAGCAATGAAAGAATATGATATAAAACTAAAACTTGTCCAATCTTCTGAAGCTGCGATGATGAGTGAACTAAAGAAAGCATATACAAAAAAGAAACCAATCGCTGTTACGCTTTGGAATCCGCATTGGGGTTTTTCAGAATTTGACTTAAAATATTTAAAAGACCCTAAGAAAGTATATGGTGAAAAAGATGACATTTATTACTCCGTTCGTAAAGGTTTCGAAAAAGATCACCCAGATGTTATAAAATACTTTGATAAATGGAAAATGAACGATGAACAGCTCGGTACGTTAATGGTCATGTTAAATAAAACAAAAGATCCTGAAGAGGCTGCGCGAAAATGGATTAAAAAAAATCAAGCATTAGTTGATGAATGGGTAAAGGATTAATAAAAAGGCTAGAGAATTAACATATCCTCTAGCCTTTTTCATCTTATTTTTTCGTAACAACGTCATCTACAATCCCATATGCCTTCGCTTCTTCTGCAGTCATAAAATAATCTCTTTCTGTATCATGTGCTACTCTTTCAATCGGTTGGCCTGTTTTTTCTGCAATCATTTTATTAATATCATGCTTTAACTTTAATATTCTTTTCGCAGTTATTTCAATTTCTGTTGCTTGCCCTTGTGCACCACCAAGCGGCTGATGAATCATAATTTCACTGTTAGGAAGCGCAAACCGTTTTCCTTTTGCTCCTGATAATAATAACAATGCACCGAATGATGCCGCAAAGCCCATGCATAGCGTTTGCACATCTGGTTTAATTAAATTCATCGTATCTAATATTGCAAAACCTGCTGTCGTTGAACCTCCTGGGCTATTAATGTATAAATATATATCTTTCTCTGCATCTTCTGCTTCTAAAAATAATAATTGCGCTACGACACTACTCGCTACTTGATCGTTAATTTCTGAGCCGATAATAATAATGCGGTCTTTTAATAACCTTGAATATATATCATAGGAACGTTCTCCTAATTTTGTTTGTTCTACTACATATGGAATTGTATTCATTTTAAATTCCTCCAATAATTGTTATGCTGCGCAAAGCATACAACTGTAGGAAGAAGGGTTTTTCACATTAAATAATAACACTGGCTGTTTAGATGGTAACTTAGTAAAATCTATTGTCGGAAGAAGTTTCGTTAACAATTCTGGTCTTTCCTCACGAATAGATGTTACAACAACTTCAATATCCTCTGTGAATTCGACTATCTCAATCCCTTCTTCACTTACAGTTTTCAGCCTATTTCTACTCCGAAATAAAGAAGCCTTTACTGCACCTTCTGATACAGAACACACTTTAGCAATATCAGCGATACTATATTGAAAAACATCTTTTAATAATAAAATTGCGGATTGCTGTACATTTAATGAAGACAATACTTTCCCTACCATTTCATGCAAATCTGCAATGTTCTCATGTGGTTCTTCAAAAGTGATTTGTTCTCTTATTTTTTCATGAACAGACTTAGACTTTATCTGATCTAACCAACGATTTCTTGCTATTTTATAGACGAGTGTCATACAAATATCTTTATTTCTATATTTTTGAAGCACTTTACACACTGTTTCTTGGGCGAGATCTTCCCCATCCCATTTGTTTTTCGTTAAAAAAGTACAGTATCTTTTTAACTCTCCATATTGTTCAATTAAAAAGTTTATATTTGAATGATTCATATCGATATGGTTCTTTAAAACATGAGTTACTTTTGTGCACAAAATAACCACTCCTTTTCAGCGCTTACTTAATAAACGATTCAACATTAAAAAAAGTTACGGGGATATAAAAAAATAATGTTTATGTTCAATAATTCGCGGTCATAAATATGTTATGTACAATTTTACGTGAGGAGGAACAAATTTGCCAAAATTAACAATTGAAGGTGCGGGAACTTTTGATGTGAAAGAAGGAACAAAGTTAGTATTAGCAATTGAAGATAGCGGTGTCAACATTCTTCATCGTTGCGGCGGGAATGCACGTTGCACAACTTGTAGAGTAGAAATACTAGCAGGTGATTTCTGTGAAGCGAGTGCGAATGAGAAACATGCAATGACGGAAAAAGGGATTGAAGATCATTTACGATTATCTTGTCAAATGCGTGTACATAAAGATATAGTCGTTCGTCCGGTACTTACAGTTGAAAATTCAGGTCTTGATGCTGGACCGCGTCCAGCGGAGTAAAGCGATGAATTTAAAACAGCTCGCTGGCGAATATGCCGCTAACTTTGTAAATGATGGCATGAAGATTGGGCTTGGTACAGGTTCTACTGTATATTGGACAATACAAAAATTAGGTGAGCGTGTAAAAGAAGGATTATCATTTCAAGCTGTACCGACATCAAAGGAAACTGAAGCATTAGCACATCAACTAAATATCCCCCTAATTTCGTTAAACGACGTACAAAGTCTTGATCTTACAATTGATGGAGCGGATGAAATTGATTCAAATTTACAACTTATAAAAGGCGGTGGCGGTGCATTACTTCGTGAAAAAATCGTTGCCTCTTCCTCTAAAGAACTAATTATCATTGCTGATGAATCGAAACTTGTAACACATTTAGGTACTTTTCCATTACCTATTGAAATCATCCCTTTTTCATGGAAACAAACCGAAAATAAAATTCAGTCTTTAGGATGTCAAACAACATTACGTTTGAAAAATAATGAAACCTATATAACCGATAACAATAACATGATTATCGATTGTATATTCCCTAATCATATTTCTAATCCTGCCCATTTACACACTCAATTAAAAATGATTACTGGTGTAGTTGAAACAGGGTTATTTATAAGTATGACGAGTAAAGTAATTATCGGCGCTAAAAATGGGATAAAGGAATTGTAATAAAAGCTAACTTTTTAAAGTTGGCTTTTTAGTATGTTCTTCTCTTTATAGCGCTTTATTATGATATACTATGAAAACACAAGCTGATTACATTAGAAAGGACTGAACATTTTGCAATCCAAACTTATAACAGAACTTGCTGATTTAGAAACTGCCTTTCATATTCGAAAAGAAGTATTTGTAAAAGAACAAGGTGTCCCTCTTGCAGATGAATTTGATACATTCGATGAAATCGGAGAGCAATGTAAACATATTTTAGTTTATTATCATGAGCTTCCTGTAGGCACAGGGCGTATACGATTTGTTGATGGTGTCGGAAAATTAGAACGTATTTGTATTTTAAAAGATTATCGTACATACGGATTAGGTAAAGTCATCATTCAAACGTTAGAAGAACTTGCTCGTAACAAACAAGTTACAAAAGTGAAACTACACGGTCAAACACAAGCTGAAGGATTTTATACAAAACTAGGTTATCAAACTTCTTCTGATATATTTATGGAAGATGGCATTCCACATATACTTATGACGAAAGTATTATCATAATAAAAAGGTAGTGTATGAATCTTATGTATTCATACACTACCTTTTTTTATTAATAGAAAAGTGAATTCTCAAGATTCCCTTTTGCATCAAAGCCCATCATCTCTTAGTTCATACCTAAGTAAAGCTTACACTGTTTTCCATAATGATAATGCATAAATCCAGTTTGGATCACCATTTCCTTGATAACTCTGGACTGCTTCATATACTTTTCCTTCGTGCAGAACTCTATCTCCCTTTTTATATGCTTTTTTTGCATCCCACGCTTCATATGAAGCGTTTTCAGTTTTTGTAGTAATTGTGAATATATCACTCTGTACGGATTCATTTCCAGCTACATCAACAGCTTTCACTACATATTTATAAGTAGTATTAGCGAGCAGATTTTTATCCAAATAAGAAGTTGTATTGGATGTTGCAATCTTTTTCATTGCCCCTTCTGTTTCTCTATAAATATCATAATGGTCTACACCAATATTATCGTCAGATGGACTCCACATTAAATCCACACTTGACGCTGTCGTTCCCATACTATGTAATCCTTTTGGTTGTGTTGGTGCTTCTGTATCAGGAGTCTCAACTGTCGTTTTTACTGTAAGCGCTGCACTTTCTTTCGATACATTTCCAGCTGCGTCAATTGCTTTTACAGTATAAGAGTATTCTGTACTTGGTTGTAATTTCTTATCAATAAAATGAGTGCCTAGTACTGTATCAATCATCTCTCCGTTACGGAAGATTTGATATCCTTTTACCCCTACATTATCCGTAGAAGCGTTCCATGTTAGTTCTACACTATTCGCTGTTACTTTTTGCGTCTGAAGTCCATTTGGAATACTTGGCGCTTCTATGTCTGGTTTCACATCATTAATAAGATTAACATCAATTACATTATAGAATGCATTTGCTGTATCAGCTACATCCCATACTGCTAAAATCACATGATATCCACTACGATCAGTAGGTACATTGATTTTATGAGTTAAATTATTTGAAGCTGCAGAACCATCATGTTGTACTGTTCCAATTGGTTCAAAATCTGCTCTTGTTAGCGCTTTATTTGGATTCCATCCTTTTTTAGTAATATAGTAATGCCACTTACTCGTTAAGTGAGGCGCAGTATACTTCCAAGTAAATGTATTTTCCCCACCAGTGATTGTATTTTTAAACCAACGATTTGCTGTTTGTTGATCTAAAATACTACCAAATTTTCCGCCTGCTGAAGCAATTTGTCCATCTACTGGACCACCTTGTGGGAACCCTTTTGGAGCTTCTAAACTTTGTGGTTCATACATAACACTTCCACAGTTTACATTTAGCGCACCATAAGTTGGACTACATAAAGCAGATCGGCTACCAGGCTTTTCAACAAAACCGTGCGCATAAGCATTTTGAGGAATAAGTGTCGTACTAATAATTCCAGCTGTTAATGCTACAGCTCCTAAACTTTTTTTGTTCATTTTCATATTTTGTAGTTGTTTTAAAAATCGATTATTCATGTTCATGTCTCCTTCTTGTTATACTTTGTAGTGGAATGTGGGCTTTGATGTAAAAGAATAACAAGAGACAAACTTGTACCGATGTATGTGTTAATTATGCATACACCGCAGTGAAATTATATTTTTCTTGTGTAATATTTCACTTTATGAATATATCATGACATAGAAATTACCTGAGTATGTGCAGAAGTTGTGCAGAAACAGTGAAATTATTACTAACATGTAAAACTAAGTCCTAACATTTTAAAATAAAATTTGAATATATTTATCTATCATCTTTACTTCATAATTGACAATACATTTAACTGGTTAACTTTTATTCTTATACTTATATCTCTCAGTGCCTTAGTTTTAACCATACTAGATATTAAAAATAAGAATTATAAAGTTAAATAAAAAGCATCCTATTTAGATGCTTTTCTAATGTATAATTTCATTTTTTCACTGACCTACAAATATAAAAATTTCATCAACAGCTTCCTTATATCCACCTGATTTTTGGAAAGATTTCTTCAAATTCAAAGCAACTTCTTTAAATGACGGATTATTTAATACCATTTCTACACTTTCACTTAGTTGATCCGCAGTTAATCCTTGCATTTGTAATTTTATTCCTGCTCCAAGACTCTCCACTTGCTTTGCGACTACTGGCTGATCTGCACTTTGCGGTATTACAACGAGCGGAACCCCGTTATACAGTCCTTCATGCGCACTGTTCATCCCGCCGTGTGTAATAAATAGTTTCGTATATGTAAGCAGCTCAGTTTGGGGTACATAGTTTTTCACAATGAAGTTTTTAGGAATTTCGCCTAGATCACTTATTTTTGTTTTACTACCAATAGACATAACAATTGTATGCTCACTATTCTCAAAGGCCTTCATACACAGTTTATAAAAGTCAATCGCTTCATTAAAAACAGTACCTAATGAAATATAAATCGGACTTTTTTCTTCAATTGAAGTAAAATCAACGTCTCTGTTTTTCATTTGTGCAGAGATAGATGGTCCTACAAATTTATATATTTCATCAAACGTATCACCAAAAGGCTGGAACTCCTTAATTGTATATACAATAGTAAGGGGTGCAGGATTACAGAAAACTTCATACGATGATTTTATTTCAACACCATATTTTTCAGCAATTCCCTTCGTTAAGTTTTGAAAATCATTCTGTATTTTATCATAAATTTCTACTGGGATATTTTTTGATAGATGACCTAACATTTGCTCAAAGGATTTTTCATCCTGCGCAAAAGATGTGCATGAATTTATGGCTGGAAGTTTAAGGATTTGAGCAATTAAATGGCCACAGCCAAACATAGAATCATGAATTATGTAATCAAAATGTTCACCTTCAATTTGTTCTAAAACGCTAGGTATTACAATATCCGCTGTATGTAGAAGGCCATTTATTCTTTCCTGTAAATAATTTCTGCCTCCAGATAGAAACGCTTTTATAAATTTTTGATCATCAATCGTTCGTACAGTAGCACCCGTCTTCTCAATCCGCTCCCTGAAAGCTTCTATTGAAAAATAAACGACCTCTTCACCACGAGAAATCAATTCATCTACAACTTGTAAAGTTGGATTTATATGTCCTTCTGATCCAGCATTAATAAATAAAACACGCGCCATAATAAACACTCCTTACGTTAAATCATTTCTATGTTGGCAAGAGTACGGATTCTCTCCATACTCTTTTCCTAGCTGTTCGTATCATGTTCCTACTAAATTGACCTAGCGAGTCTAAAACCGAGATCATCTATATGAAATGTAGGATGGCTTCGACGACGACAAGTAGCTCCGCACCCTCTCGCTGTTTCAGCCCAACTACCACCACGAAAAATACGGTATGATCCGTACACTGTTTCATCATACAAATCATAACACCATTCCCAAACGTTCCCTAGCATATCATAAAGTCCCCATGCATTCGGTTCTTTTTGGCCAACGTCATGAATCTCTCCATTTGAATTTTCATTATACCACGCTATATCATGAAGTTTTCCGTATGTATATCCGGTTGTACTTGCTTTACATGCATATTGCCACTCCGCCTCAGATGGTAATCGGTAGCCATTTGAACCTAAATTACATTTCACAATTTGACCACCATCACTAATAGAATAATATTCTTTTAATCCCGCTTTTTTTGAAAGTACATTACAAAACGAAATGGCATCGTTCCATGAAATATTGACAACTGGTTTATGATTTTCATCAAAATTATTTAATGTACTATTTGTAATAGCATCATATAGTTCCATTGTTACAGCATACTTTGCAAGAAGAAATGGTTGAATTTGTACTAGCCATTCTTTTTTTATTCGATCATCTCTTAATACTACCTCTCCAGCTGGAATATTGACCATTAATGAATTGATTAGTTGAATTAAATCGTTAGTCATTTTCTATTCCTCCAAACGTTCATTTTATATGAACTTAAAGTCATATACTCATTACAAAATAGAATTTTCAAAAAGCGTTAAATTTTTCATAATAAAAAACGATTAGTTTTATTAAACTAATCGGTAAGATTCACAAAGAATTTTTGTGTTACATTCTATAATTATATGTGCTCTAAAAATTTCCGAACCTCATTTGGAGATTTTAAAACAATAACCTTTTTCTCTTCCGGCAATTGCTCTAACCCTTTTAAAATTGTAGGTCGTTTAGCATTAGGATATTCCCATATCCATTTAAAAAATTGCAAATCAAATCTTTCTTCACATCCCGCGCCCATATCTGGTCTTGTTTTATTCTGGTATTTTACAATTCTTTTAAAAGCACGATAAATACAAATTGTTCTATGAATATCAAGGAAGATAATTGTATCAGCTGCATTCAGTCTTATACCCATCGTCCCGCCATAATTCCCATCAATAATCCATTTCTCATCTTTAATTAAGTTATTTTGAACTGTTATTTGTTCTTCTCTCGGAACACCTTCCCAATTCGGTTTCCAAAATAATGCATCAAGATGATGCACCTTAATATTTAATTTATTTCCTAACTGCCTTGCTAATGTAGATTTTCCTGAACCACCAGAACCAATTAATATTATTTTTTTCATACCTTTACGATACCTTCTATAACTTCTTCAATAGTTTCCTTATTAGCGAAAATCCAGAAGAACATTTCTTCATTTAACTTTAATAAATCTGGTAACTGGACAAAATAAGCAATAAAGATAATTTGAATTGAAAGCATAACATACCAAATAGCTTTTAGTTCTTCTTTCGTTAAATCATTTTGTTTATAATAACCTTCAAAGACTTTGCTAACGATATGTAACCATTTCCCTCTTAATCTTTCATCACTAAATAGCTCGCTTAATATACTTGTACAGCAATAACATAAATCAAATATTTTTACATTATTTTCTAAAATCTCAAAATCTATAAACCCTTCCAGTTTATCATCTTTAAAGATTACATTTGATAGATGCATATCACGATGAATAATTTGTCTCGGTAATGGATGGACCGTTTCCTTGAAAGCTGCGTGCATTCGCTCCATCTTTTGAATTACCTCTCGATGAACATACTCATTCTTTTCTAAAATCGGTATAGCCCATTCAAATGCCATCCTATATAAATCTCTTTTTATTAACTCATGGTCACTATTCACCGAATGTAATGCTTTGTGCAGATTAGCTATTTCTTCTCCAATTGTACTTGCTAGCCTTTCCAGCTTATTCGTATCTTTTATTTCTAAAACACTTCCGGCAACATACTCATATAAGCAATAATATTTTTCTTTATATAATACATATTGTTCATCATTTTCTGTCTTTACTACTCTCTGTACTTTAATTCCCTTTTCATACAGTTGCTTCAAAACATCGAATTCAACTAGAAGTTGCTTTATTGATCCTGTTTTCTTTAAAATATACTCTTTATTCTTGCATATAACCTTCGCTACTTTTTGTTGCATTACAGTAGCTGTGACATGTTCATTTTGAAACCAAAACTTTGCAATTTCCAGTGCTTGTTCCATTTACAAATACCCCTTTTACAATTCTTATGTCTTCCGAAAAATAACCTCACACAGTACTCCCACTCCAACACCAATTGTATAGGCCACTAAATCACTCCACAAAAAACCGTATCCCAACACGAGTCCGCCCAAAGTCGTTGCACGCATGCTATCTATCCATTCCGCATGATACAATTGGCTCGCTTCAATCCCGTAGCAAAACATTAAACTAATAAAAGCCAACTTCTTCGTCTCTGTTTTAGGAAACAAAAATCCAAAGCCAGTGAAAATCATTAATGCCCATAAAGCATCGCCTAAGTAATCATTTAATAGATGTGGTAGTGCAAAAGAAAACTTTCTTGAGCTAAGACCTAAAATAATAATAACTATAGTAAATAGTGCATATACTACTCTATTTCGTTTCGTATTCATTTTAAAGTCCCCTAATATGTAATGTAAAACTGTAAATAGCTAGTAAAACAAAGTTATTTTACTAGCTATTTATTAGTTGCTTTAATGATAAGAAAATGTGGATTCGTATTTAGATAATAATATGATTTTTCGTCTACTTCTTTCATTTTTTCAATTGCCTTCGGTTCTACTATCTCTTCTAATACAAAATAATTTGTAGTTTCATTTAGTATGTCTTGTAATGATCTTCTAAAAAACTTGACTTCAATAGTAATATTCGGTTTAACCCAAGTATCTATTAATAACTGTTTTTCAAAATAATTTTCACATGGAAACTTTGTGAAATCCATAAAAGGATGATGAATAGAATATATAAGTTCTCCACCTGGATTCAATACACGACGAAATTCTTGAAATACTTGATTCCAATTTTCTATATAATGAAGAGTTAATGAACTTACAATCACATCATATGTATTATCTTTAAATGGCAATGTTTCTTGCAGATCATGACAAAGGAACGTTGCTTCTTCTCCTATATTTTCTTTTGCTGCTTTTACCATTTCAGGACTTACATCAATTGCTGTAACATTTGCTCCTCTTTTTATGAATTGAGAAGTATACCATCCAGCTGCACATCCAGCATCTAGTATCTTTTTTCCTTCTAGTTCCTTTGGAATAAGCTCCATCATCGCCGGTCTTTCATAATAACTGTTATATGGATTTGCGAAATCTAGATTTTCTTTATATGTACTCGCTAATTTATCATACGTATCTTTAATAGAATCTTTCATTACACACACTCCTAATACATATTAATCTATTAACTCCTGCTGCTTTTTCTTTGAAAATGATTGTAGTACTAAATCATACGACCAATCAATCATTTTATTAATTTGCTCCTGCTCTATATCCTTATGAATATAAACAGTATTCCAATGTTTTTTATTCATATGATACCCTGGAATAATGGTTTCTGGATAATCTTCTCTTATTCTTAATGCGACTTCTGGATCACACTTCAATGTAATCGTAGCTTTTTCGCCTTCTTCATGATTTACTATCGCAAATATTTTATTATTAAGCCTCATACATGTTGCACTCCAACCATCTGGAGAATCTTCTGTCGCTTTTCTTTTCGATAAACAGTACGCTCTTGTTGCATTCATTTTAATTGGCACCTCTTATTCTTTCCCTGTTTGATTACGATGCATCACAATTTGCTTCGTTGCTTGAAATTGCTGCTCACCGTAAAACTTTATTAGCTTCTCTCCGCAAAATAGACTAACAATATGAATATGAGATATTTCCTCGAGTAACATTGTAAGCATCTTCTCTCCAATACCTTTATTTCTTACACTCTCATGTACGACAACATCTTCAATGTATGCTCAAAAAATACCATCAGAAACGACTCTAGCAAATCCAACTAATTCATTTTCTTCCCATACTCCAATGGCTATGCTATTCTTTAACATTTTTTCAATATCGACTTCTTTTCTTTCTGGCCACCAACCGACAGAATCATAAAGTTTTTTTATTTTTTCTGCACAGATTGGTTGTTCTTGTTGCAATTTATACGTGTACATATTCTTTCTCCTATCAAACAGTATACATAATATTATTATAATCTCTTTTCAAAAAAGTGCTGACTATGACCTTTCGGATGATCTTCAACGACACCATACTCCCTGTAACCGTGCTTTTTATAAAATTCTGGTGCTTGAAAACTAAATGAATCTAGCAATATTAATCTACACCCTTTCTCCTTCGCAATCCCTTCAATTTCATGTAAAAGTTGGCTGCCATAACCGTCATGACGAACTGATTCATCAACCCATAAAAAGTCGATATGAAGGTGATAAAAATACATCGTACCTGTTACGCCACCAAAAATTTTTCCTTCTTCATTTTTTACTACGAGGCGTACTTCTTCCATCGTCTGTCTTGCCTCATCTGTTAAGATGGACATATTATATTGAATAACTTTATTTTTAATATATTCTCCTTCAGTACGTGTACCGTTCTTTATATGTTTCATTTATATTGCTTCCTTTCAGCTTAGTAATCTACATTTTATTTTTTCTCTTTAAAATACTAATACATACGAATCCACCATATGTAACAAAGCATGAAAAGCCAATTATACCTGGTACAGAGACATATCCTACCCTTATGTAACTTATAACCGCAAAACAAACGATAGACAATAAAATAGATGGCCAAAATATAAGAGCTGTTTTTCTTCTTCCTCGTTGCGATGTACTTTCTTTCTCTCCAGAAACACGTGTGCCAAAAAGCAATACAATACAAATAAGGATCGCTGCAAAGTAAATTGTATCTAATGACAAATTGTGATCATATAGTGCGATTCCAACTTCAAGAGCAATAATCGTTAAAATTAAAATAATGATTGTTGAAGTCTTTAAGTTTCTTTTCAATCGCTCACTCCTAGCATGCTTTCACTATATTCTTTGTATATGTACTTTAAAACTGCTGCAAAAGCTTCATCTACCTCTTTATTTTCACGTCGATTCGGTAAATCTTTTCCCCCCATCACATAAAGAAGCGGAAATTCGTTAAACATTCCTATTATACCAATAAATTCAATATCGAATATAAAAAAACTTTTCGGCAGCTCATATCAGCTATTTAAATAAGAAAAAGGTAGCATGAATTTTTTCTTGCTACCGAAAAATATTTATTCTTCTATAGGATTTTCAGGACCGTTAAGTTCCAGCTGATAAAAAGCTAAATCTAGCCATTTATTAAACTTATAACCAGCTTTTTTTATTGTTCCTGCATGAATAAATCCATAGTTTTGATGCAAGGCAATACTTTTCTCATTCTCTGCATCAATTCCAGCAATTAAGGTCATATACTCTCTTTCCTTCGCAATTTTGATTAATTCTTTCATTAATGAAGACCCAATGCCATTTTTTCTATATGCCTTATCTACATACACAGAATGTTCAACTGAATATTTATAAGCAGGCCACGCTCTAAATGGGCCGAATGTCGCAAATCCTACTACTTTATTATCTAATTCATATACGAAAATTGGATACCCTTCAGCCTTTTTTTGTTCATACCAATCTATTCTATTTTCAAGGGTTACAGGTTTATACGCATATACAGCTGTTGTATAAAGTATCGCATCGTTATAAATATCTAAAATGTATGCTAAATCTCTTTTCGTTGCTTCCCTTATCATTATTTTCTTCCTTTCATCATGTTCATCTTATTTCACTATCTTTTCAATAGTTTTATTTTATCGAAATTTCCGATTTTTATCTACATACGAATACTAGCTTTTCGGAAACCATCAAGTATATTTATTGCAGCAGATAACATGTAGAAGAAAATTCCTCCCCCAATGAGCCACGTTTTAAACTCCTCTGGGGAAATAGTAAATGCATTTGCCAAATACGTAATAAATCCTGCGTTTAATAAATGTGGATTTACTACAATTACAATGAATATGATTGTTCCGACTACTTGAAGAATAGCATTTCCAATTGCCAACCTTTTCGTCCATTGTCCCTGTACTAACTTATAAAGTGATATAGCTACTTCGAAAACGATCATAACCAAAATTAGGGGCCAGTATTGAAGCAAAACATCTTGATTAAACGTTGGCGCGACAAACTTCAATCCGTTTTCTGTACCATGATATACGCCTACAAGATGATTCGCATAAAAGTAAAGTGTAGTCCAAACTGCCGTCCACATTAAACCTCCAAAAACTTCAAACTTCGAGATTGCTTTTTTCTTTGGGATATACGAGATGTTTTTCAAATCATCTGGTGTCCATTTTTTTAAACTTGTCGTCAACGGCTCGATACCTTTGTCTTTATCTGTTCTTTCTAAAATAACAAACACAAGTGTCAACCAGAAAAATACATGGAGACCCACTTCAAAAATTTCCCCTATACCTTTACCTATCAATTGTAAAATAACATTTAATACCGCTTGATCACCATTATAGCCTATAAAATTTTCTGCAACCATTGAAATGAGCGCAATAACAGCTGCAATTGGTATAATCATTTTTAATAGCGTCGTATATACATCAAAATAACGTGGTCCAATTAAATGCATTGGTCTATCCAAGTACCCATTAGCCAATGAAACTGGACTTCCCAATTTTTCGAGTACGCTCTTCACATCTTCCTCATTATAATCGTCTGGTAACATATCCTCTATTGTTGACCGTAGTTCAAGTGTAATATCTTCACGATTTTGTTCAGGCAATCTCTTCGCAACTTCATGGACATACATATCAATCAAACTCATTTTCGTCCTCCTCCTTTAATAAGTTATAAAGTTCTTTCGAATCCTTTACCCACTGCTTTTTCAATTGTAAAAATATCTCTAATCCATATTCACTTAAAACATAATACTTACGAGGTCTACTCTCTGTTTTATCCCAACTACTCGTCACTAACTCCTGCTTTTCTAATCGGCGAAGTAGCGGATATAAAGTACTTTGATCAATTGTAATCCCTGATTGCTCCAATAACTGGACAAGTGAATATCCGTACTGCGGCGTTCTTAATTGACTTAAAACAGCTAACGTTAATGTCCCTCTTCTTAACTCAGTAATTAACGAGTTTAATAAAGTATCCATTCACTCACCTCATTTCCATTACTATATGTCATACAGTATGTGTTTTATACTATGTATCGTACAGTATTAATGTGACAAAAACTATAATCATTTACCAAAAAACGGATAATAAAAAGCGCAAATTATATGATTTTTGCTTTTTTAGCTAAGTTATATATCTATAGCACTCTAAAAGGTAGCACCTTAACTACTAATTTTGAAGTTCTAGTAATGCTATGTTACAAATATCGTATACATATGATGTGAACATAACATCTCACTATAGGAAGCTATTAAAACGGCAAATTACCATGGTTGAATGATTCCTGTTTTATTCTTTAGGCACTGTTGATTTCACACTGTTTTCAGCACCTAATCAACGTTATTTCCTTCATAAACTTCATCTTGTTCAAAATCTCTATTTTTATTTGGTTTATTAAAGTAAAATAAAAAAACAATTAAATTAGGTTAATTGTTTTTCAAATGCAAAATCTTTATTTTTTTAAATAACCTATGATATTCGAAAAGACAAACTCTCCAAATGCAAGTGGTATATAAATAAACCATAACTTTAATATTGCCTTTGTTTCTTTGTGATCAGAATCCCCCATTAAAACCAGCCCAATCCTTTTTCTTCTAATATTTTCATTTTAATTCCAATAACAAGGAAATTATACCATTTATCAATATTATAGTCTATGTTTTCTAAAAATTAGATAAATAAAACTCTTGTATTCCCTCAACATTCAGATAAACATAATAATTTTTTTTACGTTTCATCTTCAAAGTCTATAATGAGTCCTGTTAGAACTGCTTCATTACCAATCGATTGGATCCCGTGACCAATAAAATCCATCTTAAATTCTTCCCACTTTAATTTATGTAATGATATAATAACACTAAATTTTCAACACGTTCTTAATAGATTGGGGACTTATAATGGATAAACCTCTCACTACATTACAAACTATTATTATACATATGAATACAAATGAGCATTGGCATGATTTTATTTGTTACTGTCAGCATCGCGAAGCGGGACTTCGAAAATTAGCTTATAAACATTTAGAGACATTTATTTCAAATGCAAAGAAATGGGAATCAAAAGATCAAGAAGAGTTTGCCATTTCACTGTTTACTATTTTAGATGCATTAAACGAAAAAGATGAGGTCTTAACTTTCGCACTAAATAGTTTTCTAATAGACATTCTATATAGATGGACAGAAAACAACCCATTTGATTCAAGACCTTTTAGATGGATAGGAATTTATATGGACTCTAGCAATAAAGATGACGATTTAGAAAAATTCCTTCGAAAAGCGATTGAATTAGGTGGTGATACCGAACAAGAAGCTATGATATACCTAGTTTCTAATTACATCCATACTTTAGAATTTGGTACACATGAATTCCCTTCAGGTTATTGCGGAGATTTAAGCGAATGTATAGAAAAACTTCCCTATATGCTTCAATTAATTAATAGAATTCAGAATAAGAACATAAAGGAGCAAAACATTGGTCAAATACAAGAACAACTACACTTAATTCTAGATTGGTTAAAACATACACAAATTCCAGTAGATGCTGTTCGTGTACGGAAAAAAGAACAAACTAAGGAATTAGAAAAGGTCATTGTATATTATTTACACAACAGCTCAAGTCGTTAGTTCATCTTGTACAGAGATAATAAAGTTGTTTAAAACATAATAAAATTGTTTAAAAAACGCCAGTCATATTATTAAACAATCGGGCTATATAACGGAATAAATTCTTGTAAAAATTAAAAATATCTGAAATAATCGTCATTAAGTTGAAGCAGAGCGATTGAAGAAAAAGGTGATACGACTTTTTCTTACTTAATAATCGTACGATAGTTAAAAAATTCAACTAATTATATTCCGAAAGGGTGTGTGTAGTATCTTATCAACTAATGTTTTTACTTATAAATCTAAGGATGGAAAAACAATACTAATTAGAGAAGCTAAAGAACAGGATGCAGAAAGAATACTAGATTCTGCTTCAAAAGCTTTAATAAACGCTCCATACATGCTAAGTACGGTTGAGGATGTAAAAAAGGTGCGTATCGATGCTATTCAAAAAACGTTAAAAGCTTATCATGAAAATCCAAATTATGTACAGTTTATTGCTGAAGTTGATGGTAAGTTAGTCGGCTCAATAGATTTTAAGAACGGAAACAAAGAAAAAATTAGTCATCAAGGGGCTTTTGCGATGACCATACTACCTGAATATCGAAATTATGGTATCGGAAGAGCTCTTCTAGAAACGTTAATCAATTGGGCTAAAAATAACAGTAAGATTGAAAAAGTTTGTCTTGAGGTAATGGAAGATAATCTAGGTGCAATCCAGTTATATAAGAATCTAGGCTTCTTTGAAGAGGGTAGAAAAGCAAAGGGTGTAAAATTGGATGATAGCTACCAAAATTTAATATTAATGGCTTTATTCGTTTAAAATTGAACATTAATTTCAATATAAAAAGAGGATCTTCATGGTCATCTCCCTGTTAAGTAGACAGTAATAGAAATCCTCTTTTTATATTTATCCCACATTAGCTTGCAGTAAAACTCCCCACTGATTATAGTTTTACTTTATTTTAATCCTTTAATTAAAGGTGACGCTTCCCCACTATGGAAAATCCATAAGTCATGAAGTGATCTCGTACATCCGACATATAGTAACTTTGCATCATGTTTTGTGTTTTTGTAATGTTCTTCATCCACATCAATTAAAAGCACCGCATCAAATTCTAAACCTTTCGCTAAATAGACAGGTACTACTGATATACCACCTTCATATTTACTTTGGTTTGCTTCAATTACGTTGACCGTTAATCCTGCATTTGTTAATTTCACATATATATCACGGCATTCATCTTCTGTTCTTCCGATTACCGCAATTGTTTTCACATCTGCATTTTGCAAATGTTTTACCGTCTTCACAATTTCAGTAAATTGATTTTCTGCATGAATTACTTTCACATCTTCTCCACTGCGGAAGACTGGTGTTGCGAGTCCTACTGGGATTTCTGCATTTTTAATTATTTCATTTGCAAATTCAATAATTTCTTTTGTAGAACGATAACTTCTTGTCAATTCATAATAACCGGTTTCTTGGAATACTTCCTTAAAAGCATTCCAATCTTCAATTCCTTGGTAATCATAAATCGCTTGCGATAAATCACCTAATATAGTGAAAGAATTACCTAATGTAATTTCTTTTAATACATAAACTTGGAAAGGCGAAAAATCTTGCGCTTCATCAATAACAACGTGATGAAACTTCTGCCCGATTTCAATCCCTGTTATACGATGATGTATGTATATTAAAGCTGGTAAATCTTCTACATACACTTCTTTTTTACGACAACTCTTTTCTGTTTCTTTAACAAGTTCTTCAGGTAATGCCTCAAGTATTTCTTTACTTTTTACTATTGAACTATACAGTGAAAGAGCACTCATTTTCGGCCAAAACTTCATATATGCGTTCAGTCTCTTAGTCGCTTCTTTTTTTAGTAATTTTTTCTCGTTTGTTTCCCCGAATTTTTTAAGCTCAATTTCAATCCAGCGCTTCATTCGTCCTACTAATCGTTCTCTTCTTTTCTGTAAAGGATAATGTTTATATTCAACTTGCATCCATTTTTTAATATCTTCTACTGGAATAATCGCTCTATCCCACGCCTCAAAATCTTTTGTCGGAACTAACTCATTTTCAAATTGGATCATTCTCTCTTCAATAAACGTCTTAAATTCCAACGTACCCTTTAATTTACCTAGCATTACCTTCTTTTCATCACGATTAATTGAAAATGCTTCTTTCAATTTTTCTTCTGTCTGCTTTAGTTTCACTGAATCATCTAACGTACGTAATGCCCAATCCGGAAACGTTGTTTGATTAATATTCCCTACACCTAATTCAGGAAGTACACTCGAAATATAGTCTAAAAACAGACTATTCGGCGCAAATACGATCATTCTTTCTGCTTCTAGTTGTTCACGATATTCATAAATTAAAAAAGCAAGGCGATGTAAAGCAATTGTTGTCTTTCCGCTCCCTGCAACCCCTTGAATAAGTAATGGTAAATTTCTTTCCGCTCGAATAATATCATTTTGTTCCGATTGAATCGTTGAAACAATATCCTTTAGCTTATTATCTTTATTCTCACCTAATCGATATAGAAGAAAATCATCGGCATGCGATACATCTTCATTTCCTTTTACATATGTATCAACAACACGTTCAAGTTCTCTTTTTCGAATGGAAATGTTTCGTTTTAAATACACATCACCTTCTACTAATCCATCTGGTGATTGATAAAATGCTAATTCGTCTCCACCGGTAAATGAATAAAACATACTTGCGACAGGTGCCCGCCAATCGATAATGATTGGCTTCATCGTGTCCATATCCGAAACCCCTACTTTTCCGATATAAATCGGCATAACTTCTTCTTTTCCATCTTCCTGAAAATCTAATCTTCCAAAGTACGGCTCTTGCACACCAATACGTAAGTTTTGTCTATTAGACTCCCTCATACTTTCAAGAATTTGCTCTTTAAAATCTTCTCCATAATAAACTGGGATTTTTTCAAGCTTATCCAATTGCTCATCCATTGTATGTAAAGTATCCTTCATTTTTTGTAACTCATCTTCAAATATGTTGCTCATTTCGACGATTCCCTCCTGTCCGTTCTAATTTTTCAGTCGAAGTATCATTGTATTAAAAATTCAATCATAAAGTCAATAGTTTCCATTTAAATTTTCCGAAAAAACTTACTTTTCATCTTTCTAATTTAAAAAGAATATGCAACATCTAAATCACACAAATACACATATAGTATAATGATGCATGCAAAAGATACTACTTTCTATTTGTCTCCTATTTAATTTATCTATTAAAAAACATTGTAAAAATTAAAGACTTTAATCAATGGGCGTTTTACTGCCCATAAATAGTAGGATAAATAAAAGTAAAGGAGGCTCTTCAAATGAATATTTTGAATCTATCTCAAGATTAAATATGCTTCTATCTGGCTGTATCCTTATGGTTTGTTGGTCAATTATGTATGTTGAAATATATAGACTTACAAAATCCGTCTGGCCATGCGTTATCATGCATGCGATTGAGGATGCTGTTCCTGCTGTTTTAGTTACCCTAACAGGGATTATTACCCTTACAAACAGTAGTGATTTTTGGTTAAATCCTATTAGCGGGGTCGCTGCTACTGTTTTATTTCTCGGAATTGGAATCGTACTAAGAACTATAAGAATAAAAAGAGAACGACAATTATTCACACAATAAAAAGCAGATAATGAATTCGTCATTATCTGCTTTCCAATTTTTAAAACTACCTTATTATATTTTTTGATACATAAGCCAGTCACCAGAGTCTATCACTTTCTTTAACATCTTTTTATCTTGAGCGATATACACATATGCCTCAATTTCCCTATCAGCAACATATACTGTTTGCGTGATTCGATCATATAAATCAGTCTCCGCATTACCTGTATATTCTTCTAGTTCATCTAACTTACACAATATCTCATCATTTACTACATAAATTTCTCCATACACCTGTTCTTCAATCGAATAAGTCATGGCCGGATATCCTTCGTTCGTATCAAATAATTTGCCATATGTCCAAGCTCTGTCTGCGATGCATGTTGCACCTAGCATATAATGAGCATTCGTTTGTCCTCTTCTTAACGTGCCATAAACGAAAACATGATACATAAATTCTTATCCCCTTTATATGCCTCTACTTTCTTATTTGTAAATAAGCACGAATCATAAAGTAACTCACTTCATTCGGAAGCTGTTCTTTAATAGATTTCAGACCACCATCTGCATTTTGAACGGCAGTTTCAATAAGAGATTCATACTCTGCTGGAACAAAGCTTTTCCAATCTACTTCCATTCCATCCTCATAGCAGCGAATTAAATGGTTTTCGATTGTTTGTCTTGATAAGTTACGTTCTTTTGCAATCTCATTCAAATCAATACCTTGTTTATACATTTCATACGTTTCTAAATGAGAATTTGCGGACGCTTTTCCTGACTTTTTACGCTCTGAAACTACTTCTGTCTTAATCGTTTCAGCATAATTTGGATTTTCCTCAATAAAATGCTGAACTGCTTGTAAGAAGTGCGAGCCATATTTCACAAGTTTGTGTTCTCCGATACCTTTTACCGTCAACAATTCGGAATCACTTTGCGGCATTTTCACACACATATCTTTTAATGTTTGGTCAGAGAAAATAACGAACGGAGGTACACCTTCTCCTTGTGCAATTTCTTTACGTACTTCACGAAGCACTTCAAATAAAGGATGGTCTTGAACAATTTGTCTTGTCTCTACTCTTTCTTTTCGTAAAACATTCTCTTTACCAAGTAATACTTCTTTCCCTTTTTCAGTTACTTTTAACGTCGGATAAGTGCCATGCTCAACTGCAATTAACTCGTCTGAAATTAAAAACTCAATAAACTCACTGACCTCTTTTACACTACGGTTCGATAAAAGCCCATACGTTGGTAAAGTATGAAAATTAAATTCAATAACTTTCTTATTCTTCGACCCAGTTAATACTTGCGCTATCATTTGCTTTCCAAAGCGTTGGTTCGTTCTAATCATGCATGATAAAACCATTTGTGATTCCCTTGTCACATCGATGCTCTCGCGATTGTCTGTACAATTACCACAGCGTCCACAATCTTCTTTCGGTTCTTCTCCAAAGTATTGCAAAATGAATGATTGTAAACATTGTTCTGTATGACAGTAATCGGTCATATTTTGCAATTTTTCAAGTTCATTTGAAAAACGTGATTCTCCAGTTGATTGATCAATTAAAAAACGCTGTACTTGTACATCTTGAGAAGAATATAACAATATACATGTACTATCTAATCCGTCACGACCAGCACGTCCTGCTTCTTGATAGTAACTTTCCATATTTTTTGGAAGCTGATAATGAATTACGTAACGAATATTCGATTTATCAATACCCATCCCGAATGCAGATGTTGCTACCATTACACTTACTTCATCTCGTAAAAAGAGTTCTTGTTGCTCATTTCGATCAATATCACTCATACCAGCGTGATATTTTGATACAGAAACTCCTGCCTTCATTAAATCTTCATATAACTGATCGACTACTTTTCTAGTAGCTGCATATATAATCCCAGATTCCTTTTGATTTTGACGAATATAATCCGCCAAATATGCATTTCGATCTTGCCCTTTAATAACAGAAAACGATAAGTTCTCACGCTCAAACGTTGTCATAATTGTATTTTCTTTATTAATTTCAAGTGTATTACAAATATCATCACGTACTTGCGGTGTTGCTGTTGCTGTTAATGCTAATACGAGCGGCTTTTCTGGAAGATAATCTAATATGCGATGTATATGTAAATAACTTGGACGAAAATCATGTCCCCACTGTGAAATACAGTGTGCTTCATCAATCGCAATCATAGGGATTTTCATATCGATAAGTTGGTCAACAAACTCCATCGAATCAAGACGCTCAGGCGCGACATAAAGTAATTTGTAATGTCCTTGTTTCGCTAATTGAATTCGCTGATTTGCTTCAGCAATAGAAATAGAACTATTAATATATGTAGCTGAAATGCCATTCTGTACCAATGTATCTACTTGATCCTTCATAAGTGATATTAAAGGAGATATAACCAACGTCGTGCCTTCAAATACTAATGCCGGAATTTGATAACAAATTGACTTACCGCCACCCGTTGGCATAATACAAACTGTATCTTTCCCATCTAGTACATTTTTAATTGTTTCATCTTGTCCTCTTCGAAACGAAGAATAACCAAAGTAGGACGCTAAAAGTTCTTGTGCTTTAGTAAACAAAAAAGAGTCACCTGCTTTTCTTTATCTTTCATCTACTTCTATTATATCAATCACTTATGCGACTTGAAAGGGATGGATAAACGCTTATTGTTTTTTCATTATTCTATATTTAATATGAATTAGCATCCGTGTTTTATATGTTTACAACATTTATAACGTAAATCCAGTACACAAGAAGAAAGAGTTTCAATTTAAATGTTCATTTTATTTCCCTTTCTTGAATACTACTAATCGTATACATATAAATTCAGGAGGTTACTATATGAAGCATCGTAATATGAGTTCCATCACAGCGAAAACGAAAACACAAAAACTCCAATTCTCTAATAATGATGCGTGGAAATATGAATCATACTATAAGTATCAGCCATTATTCTCTTATAAAAAGCTTTTTAATTTTCTTTCTCAACTTTTTAGACGTTAATATATGCGCAAAAAACATATCATTCACAGAATTTTTCTCAATATTAAATGTATAGACTTACTACAATTCAGTTGTTACCATATATAATAATCTGTTGGATAAACCCCTTAAGTTGACCTGCTTATATTAGCAGGTCTTTTTCATGATTACATACTTCTGTGTACCTCGATCTCACTTCCAAGTCTTTTCTCCATTTTATAACCATATTTAACTCCCAACAATTCATGATAATCATGAATTGTTGGGAGTTAAATTGTTCACATATAATTATGCAATTCTTCTTTCTCAATACACAAAAGACATTTTACTTGTTACTATAAAAGTACTCCAGATGAGTTTTTTGCTCATCGACATTATCTAGTTATTGGGGCCTGCCGCGGGAAGCAGGTCCCTTTGACTGTATGAAGGTCCTAATTTCATTTGGACACATTTACCAGGTTTTTTCAAAAGAATTTTATGATAACATTACGTAGTCGAGTCCGACATCTCGGCAATACCCTTTTGAGGGTCTGCAACTTCCCTTGCAGACCCTCTTTTACTTTATATTCAATTTATTCATATATACCACAACATCATTCATTGAATTTCTCCATTTCAAATTCCCTAAAAATAATCTAGGACACGTAACTAAAAATAAATCTTCATCATACTTTGAGTTATACATGTTCAAAGGAGTGTTACTATTTATGTATTCTTATTGGCAATCGTATTACTCCCCCTACCATAACCCTTATGTAAACTATGATTTATCCGTACGGAACTACCGAATTAGTAAAAATGAGAATTTTTTAAAAGGGTATATGCGTTCTTTATGGGAACAACACGTCGCTTGGACGAGATTGGCTATTATAAGTATAGTCTTTAATTTACCAGATGTTAACGTTACTGTTGGACGACTTCTACAAAACGCAACACATATGGGACTATCACTTGAACCATTTTACGGTGAGGATGCAGTGAAAAAATATAGTGCATTAATTAAAGATCACTTAGTAATTGCAGCGGATCTTGTTAAAGCCGCAAAAGCTGGTAATCAAAATGCAGCGGCCGCTATAGAGAAAAAATGGTACGCTAATGGTGATGAAATTATTGAATTTCTTAACAGTATCAACCCATATATAGATAAAGAAGAATTTAGAAAAATGTTTTATGAACATTTAGCACTAACGAAAGCAGAAGCACTTGCCTTCCTAAATAAAGATTATGAAGCAGGAGTAAAACTTTACGATAAAATTGAAAAAGAAGCATTGGAAATGGCCGACATGATAACAAACGCAATCGTAAAACAATTCCCGCAAGTATTTCAATAAAGTGAAACTTTAATCAGAGTAGGTATTACTACTAAGTAATACTTGATAAAAATAAGTCGGTTTCCAAACATAAATCGGCTTATTTAGTTTTCTCTCCATGATATTTCACCTCTCCTCTTTACATTTAGCTTATATCGATATATTTTATTAATATCCGTTTTTTATAGGAGGAAATAGTTTGATTAACGCAATTGGTCTCGTTTTTATACTTACAAATAAACACGAGAAAAAAAAGAAAGTTTACTTAAATGAAAAATTTGCACTAATAGATATTATTGATTCTAAAGAAGTATTTGATGATGAAGGGAATCCTTTAGTAGAACTAACATGTAAATACAGTATATATTTAGATGAAAAATATTACTGTAAATCTCTCGATGATTATACCGGACAAGTATTTCCTTTCTTAAGTGCAAAAATAGGAAAAGGTCTTCTAAGAAACTTAAACTACTACTTTTCTTACGTTGATGCCTATGATAAGAAACCACCAGTTAAAGAAATAAGACCACTTATGAAACAAGTAACGAACAGATAGCCAAAAATACAAAAAAAGAAAGCATCTAACTCTGGATGTTTTCTTTTTTATTGAAAACTCATTAACTTTCATCCTCTTCTAAAAGTATGTATCCAAGCATATTTTAAATTAAAAACATTGGAGGATTAGAGTGAATGAAATACTCAGAAACAATTATAAGCAAACGACTTCGAATACTTAAAATGACGGGTATGTTTTTCATGCTAGTGTTAATAGCATGGATTGGCTATACAAAATTACTTTATGAAAACGGCTTTCTTCAAGAAAAAAAGAATTCAGTAGAAGTAATGAACACTAGCATTACAGGAGAAATAGAGCAGCTTTTTCATATAAACTTGCAAGGTTATCGAAAAACAAGCCTTGATGCTGTTATAGAAGCAAGCAAAACCGATCCAAGTGAACTATCCCTAATTGAACTGGTCAACAAATCCTGCTCGCGAGATTGCATAGGCGAACCAGTAACATATGTAAACTCAAACAATGGATATATCTTTTATAAGGAATCTAATGGAACTAATGTAGCTATAACGGTTAAAAAGAAAGACACATGGGTAATTGTAAAGAAATCTGTTCAAGATGGAATATAATCACCCAAAAAAAGAGTACGTATCGTACTCTTTTTTATTATTAATACCCTTCCTCTTCATGAATACAATGGCATTTCGGTTTTGTTTTACAATGACATTTTTCACATTCACATTTCGGTTTCTCTTTGCAACAACATTCGTGAAAATCATTGCGTTTACATCTACATCTCCCAAACATTAAATTATCCCAAAATGTATTACAATTTTGGGAATGCCCACAATGACAAGTATTCCCCATGAATCTGCTTCCTCCTTAATAGAATTCATCATATTCTATGTTTGAAAGTATACAAAGGCTTGTTTATTAGTCTATTTTCTCCATATTATAAGTAGAGTTAAAAGATTACATAAAAATAAAAAACCGTCACATGACGGCTTTTTATTTAGCAAACTACTCTTTTGTATAAAAATATTTAATTCCTTTCGTATCTAACCAAGCAGTTGCTTTGTCCAGTTCGTTCCCTTGACGATAATCTGTTTCGAAATACACAAGCCCTTGATTATCTCCACGAGATATTATTTTAGAAGTATATCTAAGCTTATCCATCATTTGAATCATGTCAGGAATTAAATTTACACCAAATTCATAAGTAACTACTTTGTTATATTTATTCACTATAATTCCAACCCCTTCTTGTTTTTTTATCGGCTCAACAATTTGATTTGTAAACCAAGCTAACGGCTTATTTCCAATCAGCTTATTTAAATCACATTTGCCGATACCAGCCACATTGCCTGTTTCTGTGTATTGCCAAATATCACATGGATATGCCGGTTTGTTACCACCATAACGAGGAATCCATACAAAATCAGAATTGACATTTGCCATTCCAAATGGAGCATACATATGATGAGCAATATATAAACCAGCCTTCTTAGCTCCTAATCTGCGTAATTCATCAATAAAAGCTTGTGTACCTGCTCTCATATCGTTCATTGTTCTTACTTCTACGTCAGCTACCCAAACTGTTGCATTTTTATCACCACGGTTCCAAAAGTCTCTTGCTTCTACCTGTGCATCCTCTACTGAAACGAAACGACAGAACGCATAATTACCAAACGGAATATTTCTTGCTTTCATTGCTTGTACATAATTTTTATATAAAGGATCTACATAATTTGAACCATCTTGCACACGTGCAATTACAAAATCTAATTGTGGTGCTGCGATATCCCAGTTAATGTCGCCATTCCATTTCGAAATATCTACAATATAACCCATTATTTAACATCTCCTTTTTCATTATTATATTCAAAGCTTGTTTTTTTGCTATTATCAACTAATAAATAGTATGAGAGGTAGTATATTATTGGGTAATAATTTAAAATTCGGCTTATGTATTGAGAAAACAAAATATTATTACAGGTTTAACAAGTAAAGATTTACAAAGCTCTAAACTATATAAAGTGAAACTATAATTAGTAGGAGGCTACGAGCAGTGAAATTCCCACTTAATTTCTTAGCTTCATCCGAATTTTGAGATAAGAATTTTACTGCCCACAAATAGCTAGATAAACAAAACCACCTTTCTGACAGGTGGTTTTGTTTACTAATTTACATATACATTGTCCATATTTTTATAGTTACATAATTATTAGTTACTTAATATACTTGTTAACTAAATATAAGACAATTTTTAGTTTTTAATCAAACTAATTTTCATTTTATCTCACGTACTCATAGTACCATTTTCGTGCATCTAACCAAGCTGTAAATTTATCGATATTTCCAGACGGATAGCCATTCGTTATAGCATAACCAATGCCATCTTTCTGAACGACAATTTGTCCATCAATACCCGCATCTACCATAGCTTGAGCCAAAGCTTGTAAATTACTAAATGCTACACCACCAGTTTTTACTTTGAGCAAATCCGCTGCACCTCCTCCAGTTTGTCCTGTAAGAGCAAATACAACAGAATTAGCGATTTTATCAACATTCCATTTTGCCATATCAGATTCATTGTCAATAAATCCTAATTCTATAAGAATAGCAGGTGCTTTCGTCCCATTTAATACCGCTAAATCTGTACGCTGTTTCGCACCTCGATCACGCCATCCAATATCTTTTGCTAGTTGAGCTGAGATTTTAGCCGCCAAATCTTTCTGATCATAATACAAAACCTCAACACCCTGTCCATTTCCATCACTTGCATTAAGATGAAAAGAAATAACTAAATCCACAGCATGGGAATTGCTATTCCGAATGATATTATTTAAATTTTGTGATTGAGTTGCCCCTACCTCGTCCGTATCGTCATAAACCGTGTGTCCTAGGGATCTTAACTTAGCCGCCACAGCATCTTTAACTTGCCTATCTAAAACGTGTTCTTTCCGATTCCCAAAATTAGCACCTTGAACAATACTATTGTGTCCTCCGTGCAAACTATATCTGGCCATTATTTATCAACATCTCCTTTCTTAATATCCTATTCAAAACTTGTCTTATTGCTATTCCCACTTACAATCTTAACTGTACCCATATGTCCTACATTTCCTAGAAGTGAAGCAATTTGTTATCGATATAAAAAAGCTATCGCTTCATAAATCGAATGATTTATTCTCTAAATTACTTTTACATGAATGACGACACGAACAAAAAAAAGCATCACCCTTTCGGCGATGCCTAAAAACTCTATTTTACTTTTCAGCTCTCTAAATAAATAGAGTTTAAAATCACTGAAACTACACCTATATTTCCTCCCCTTCCTTCACAGCTTCTTTCAACCTCTGCAACATATATCCAATCCCTTTACACCCCTCTAGCGGATATGTAATCATTTCTTCTGGATATAACTTTGTCACTACTTTTTTATGCTTCTTCCCTGCTAGTAAGACGATTTCGTCAAACTGTAATAAACTTTTATCTACCATCTGTTTTTGTAATTGCTCTATATTTATTACCTCATCGCTTTTTGAATCAAATGCAAGATCATAGTTTTCTAATACAATATCATTTGGTCTTAAAAATCCATGTTTCGCCGATAATATAACCCAGTTTTCGAAAAACATAGTTGCGTACGCCTGACATGCTTTTCCGAACGGACTAATATACACATCTTTTGCTTCCATCGGTCCGTAGTCTGAATGTTTATCCCAAATTTTCTTTTTTCCACATGGAATTATACATATCCTTTTCATATATATTTCTACTCCCTTTACTTTGGTAAATAAAATTCATTATTTTGTACATTTTTCTCTCAAAATACTATATAATAATTCTGAAAAGTTTAAATTACACATTTTACCATATATGTACTATGGATCACTCTCATTGCAAATATTATAATACCATAAAAATTTTTGCATTTTTTTCTTCAAATTTTTTATAATTAAATTTAAATATTATGATTTATAAATTAAATTAGGAAGGAGGTCCATAAAAATGAAAAATATTATCCCTGCACTATTAGTCTATTTTATTGTTTGCGTTATTTCCGTTATCATCCCAGCATCTGAAGGCTATAATTATGTCGGCTGGAAGTTATTTGTTGGGCAAGTGTATGCGATACCTATTTTCTTCATTACTGCTATAATTACATTTTATATAAACAAGAAAAAATCTTACGAATAAACGATTATAAGGATAGCTAACGCTATCCTTATTTTAATTCGTTAATCAAATTTAGAATGACCCTTGCAGTACTTTATATCCTTTCTTCTAAAAAGTCAAACGCAACTTCTGTATTTCAGCGTTTAAACGTAGCTCCTCCGAGAGCCAGCTCTCTAATTCTGAAACCGACGTAATATTTCGTTCTAAAAATGACTGTAATTTACTCTCCAAATCATTAAACATACACAATCCTCCCGTTTTTTAATTTTCTGTTTTTTAGAGATAAAAAAGGACAAGTAGCCAATCTGACTACTTGTCCTTACTGTTCATCTGTACGCAATACGATTAAGCTTGGAATGCTTCTGTTAATACTGGTACGATTTGTTTTTTACGAGATACAACACCTTTTAAAGTAGCTGTGTTGTTTTCTAGTGATACGTTGTATGCTTTCTCAACAACGTTTGCTGCTTTACCGATCGCAAGACCGACAGAATCATTAGTTAAGATATCAGTTACAACGAATAAGAATAGGTCTAAACCTTTTTCTTCTACTACTGCAGAGATTACTTTTTCAAGTTCCGCTTGGTGTACAAGAACGTCGTTTGTATCAACAGCGTTTACTTGTGCGATTTCAACTTTCGCATTACCCATTTGGAATTCTTTAGCGTCAAGAGAGATTAATTGCTCCATTGTTTTTCCGCTTAAGTCAGCACCAGCTTTTAACATTTCTAAGCCGTAGTTATCTGCATCTACACCAGCGATTTGCGCTAATTCACGAGCAGCTGCTACGTCTTGTTCTGTGCAAGTTGGAGATTTGAATAGTAAAGAATCTGAAATGATTGCAGATAACATTAAACCTGCAACTTCTTTACGAATTGTTACGCCATTTTCTTTGTACATTTTGTTTAAGATTGTAGCTGTACAGCCAACTGGCTCACAACGATAGTATATAGGATCGCTTGTTTCAAAGTTAGCAATACGGTGATGGTCAATAACTTCTAACACACGAACTGATTCGATATCGTTAGCACTTTGTTGACGCTCGTTATGGTCAACTAAAATAACGTTGTCCACTTCGCTTGCTACTGTCTCAACAAAACGCGGTCCTTCTACTTTAAAATAGTCTAACGCAAATTGAGTTTCACCGCTGATTTCGCCTAAACGTACAGGCTCAGCATTCATTCCTAATTCTTTTTTCAATTCTGCATAAGCAATTGCAGAACAAATTGCATCTGTATCTGGGTTTTTATGCCCGAAAACTAGTACTTTTTCCATGTTTTCCACCTCTTCATGAAAAGGATATCTTAAAGAAGCAAATATGACAATATTTAAAGCATATTTTTTTATAAATAATTGCACTTTCTTCTATATTTTTCATCATTTTCATAAAAAAAATCATCTAAAATGAATTAGATGATCGAAATGTATGTTTCAATTAAAATAGTGTAGGAGCTTGCACTACATTGTTAAAAGCGAAATTTGAGGATAAGCCATTATTCAAAAGGTTTACATCTATAACTTGATAAAACGCATTTCCAGTGTCTGCAATTTCCCAAACAGCTAAAATAAGATGGTATCCACTACGGTCAGTTGGTACATTTGCTTCGTGCGTTACTGTTGTCCCTGGTCTAGCTCCACCGTCATTTTTCACATAGAATGGCACTAAATCTAAATCTGATCGCGTTAAAGGTTTATTTGGATTCCAACCTTTTTTCGTAATATAATATTTCCACTCTTTTGTACTATGAGGAGCCGTTAGTTTCCACTTGAATGTATTCGTCCCGCCATTTAACGTAACTTTCTTCCACCTATCTACAGTTTGAACATCTAAAGCGGGAAAATGACCAGCCCCTGCAATTTGTCCATCAGAAGGTCCTAGTTGCGGAAATCCACCTATCCCTTCT
>Ga0181466_1000019_pt2 | contig 38476 bp, 36 predicted proteins | sample InSIn4gowninarea_FD_119078 | JGI IMG/M metagenome (GOLD analysis project Ga0181466, IMG submission 119078) | Clean room microbial communities from NASA Spacecraft Assembly Facility at Jet Propulsion Laboratory, Pasadena, California, USA -... ... | reverse complement strand
AGGGGGGGGGGCTTGCATGAGATATATCTTTAGCGTTATTAAAAATATTATTGCAGTATTAGCGATAATATTGATTATATATATAGCTCTTCAACATGCACCATTTCTCAAAAATCAAGAATGGAACCCACTTAATGATATGAACAATCATCATCAAAATATCACACAGAAAGTGAGTCAAAAAAATAATACACTCTATTCACAACCTAGTAACGATAAAAGTTACATTTTAAAAGAAAATGATATCATCAATAATGTTCCAGCAGGTCAAATTAAGACAGTTTTTAATATGATTGATAAGGCAGAATTTATGTCTGTTTCAGGTTTAGAACGTATGGGATTCAATGACGAATATCTTGCTGGCCAACAAGGTGACGAATTTATTATTTATAAATTTGGTGATGATTATATCCGAGTTTACAATACTGAATTCGAAATGAACGAAGACCTAAATCAATTAAAACAACCTATTAAATTGAAGCCAATTGAAGCCTATCAATAACAATAGGAATGATTCATTTGAAAACCAGTTTTAAATACGTTAGGGTTTATATAGATTATTTATAAAGGTTGGTGTGATTCAAAATGGCTGAACAATCAAAAGAAAAACAAGCTAATGAACAAGCAAAAGCGCAAAATCTTTTTGCTCGCTGGAGAAAAGAAGAAACACTTTATAGTGAAGATGAAAAGAAAGATAAGTCTTCAAAGAAGAATGATAAAGAATAACTTACCAAAATAAAGTGAATCAGTAAGCGTAATAAAGTAAGTAAAATTACTCAGTTTAGAATGATGTAAATGTTTTATCATTTTAATTTAATATAATATAATTTAATAGAAGTAAAACTTTGATGATTTGTGTTAAGCCTGGGACAATGAATTTTGTTCCAGGCACTTTTATGTTCTGACAGCTAATGATTATATTAAAAAATTATTTGAAGTTTAGTTATATCAAGATTTAGTGAAGTTTTCCATAGCTCGTTACTCTATCTATTTTATTACTCAGTTTGATTAATGATAGTTCTAAAGTGACAAATAATAAAATAGAATCAATTTCATAAAGTTAGTGCTTTATTTAACTGAATGAGTAATATAAAATATATTAAGATACTAATTTTAGTCATATAGAGGTGTTCTGGGTGCTTAAGTTTTTTAGAAATAACAAGCTCATTGTCGTTTTATGTGCAATGATTATTTTTATTGCATTAATAGGGTTATCGATACGTTCTCAGACCCAATCTCCACCTGAACAATACGTAGGAGACTCTGTATCATTTGGACAAAGAGTTATAAGTTATCCAATTCAATTTGTTACTGGATCTATTGGTGATTTATTTGAAAAAGGAAGCTCAAAAAAGGATAAAAATAAAATCAAACAACTTGAAGCTAAAAATGAAGAGTTAGAATCAGAAAATAAGAAATATAAAAAAGAACTTGATATCAAAGATTTATCAAAATATGAACCTATTTCTACTTCAGTTATTGCGAGAAACCCAGATCAATGGATGAATACGATATTAATAGATAAGGGCTCCAAAGCAGGTATAAAAAATAATATGGCCGTCATGACAACAGAAGGATTAGTTGGAAGAGTAACCAAAGTTAATCAGTTTTCATCACAAGTAGACCTTATTTCCACGCATACTCGGGCAGGAAAATTATCTGTTAATATTCATCACGGGACTAAGAATATTTTTGGTTTAATCGATCGATACGACAATAAAAACGAAGAATTGATCATAAGTGATATTAATAACAAAGATAGCGTTAAAAAAGGCGATAAAGTAGTAACAAGTGGATTAGCAGATCAATTACCGAGTGGGTTATATATTGGTGAAGTAACAAAAGTCGAAAATGATCAATATGGGCTTGCTAAACAAGTACGGGTCAAAACTGGAGCTGATATGACAGATTTAACTCATGTATATGTTGCTAAACGTGATGTCAGTACTATACCTGATGAAGGTAGTGATAATTAATGCGTACTTTTTATTACTTTCTAATAGGTGTACTTCTATTTTATATTGATACCATTATAGGGCTTACCATCCCTATGCATTTCGGAAAAATTGATATTATTTTTGTACCGCATTTAACTATCATGTACATTCTTATCATGACGGTTTACCGAGGTTTTGGCGTTGCTATGTCTTTAGCATTCTTCTTCGGAATAGTAACTGATTTATATTTTGGAAGTATATATGGTTTATATATGTTTGGTTATATCATTTTAGTTGTTATAGTTGATAAATTTTTTAAAATCTTTTATCGAGATTATTCTGTATTATTTTTTATCATTTTATTATCCACAGTATTTTTAGAAGTATATGTGGCTATGATCTATGGAGTAATAGGTTTCATTGAATTTAATTTAATAGAGTTTGTATTATTAAGACTTATTCCAACTCTCATCATTAATTTTTTATTACTGATTATGTTATTTCCTATTATTATTAAATTTACTAAAAAAATAAAAAACACAATTGACAGTAAGGCATAGTGATGGTAAGATGCAGTAGTTGAGTAGTTTCAAGCTACATACAACCGCTCACATACAGGTTGAAGTACAATCATATTGTCACCTGTATATGGCGTGACTTATTATATAGGAGGTGCAAAGTATGTTTGCTATTATTGAAACAGGTGGAAAACAAATCAAAGTAGAAGAAGGTCAAGAAATCTACGTTGAAAAATTAAATGCTAACGAAGGTGACTCATTCACTTTTGATAAAGTTTTATTTGTAGGTGGCGACTCAGTTAAAGTTGGTGCTCCAACAGTTGAAGGTGCATCAGTAACTGCGACAGTTAATAAACAAGGACGCGGTAAAAAAATTACTGTCTTCACTTACAAACGTCGCAAAGACTCTAAACGTAAAAAAGGCCATCGTCAACCATATACTAAATTAACTATCGATAAAATCAACGCATAATCGTATGATTACTGTTGATATTACGGTTAATGACGAAGGTAAGGTCACAGATGTAGTCATGGATGGTCATGCTAATCATGGTGAATATGGTCATGATATTGTCTGTGCAGGAGCATCAGCAGTCTTATTTGGAAGTGTTAATGCTATAATGGGATTAACATCAGAGAAGCCACATATCAACTATGAAGATGACGGCGGATATTTTCATATAAGAAGTGTTGATACGAATAACAAAGAAGCTCAATTAATTCTTCAAGCAATGTTAGTTTCTTTACAAACTATAGAAGAAGAATATAATGAAAATATCAAATTAAATTATAAGTGAGGTGTATCCCGATGTTAAAATTAAACTTACAATTCTTCGCATCTAAAAAAGGGGTAAGTTCTACAAAAAACGGACGTGACTCTGAGTCTAAACGTTTAGGTGCAAAACGTGCTGATGGTCAATACGTATCAGGTGGTTCTATTCTTTATCGCCAACGTGGTACTAAAATCTACCCTGGTGAAAATGTAGGTCGTGGTGGCGATGATACATTATTCGCTAAAATCGACGGCGTTGTTAAGTTTGAACGCAAAGGTCGCGACAAAAAGCAAGTTTCTGTATATGCAGTTGCTGAATAATTTTGTCTAGTAAACACCAGAAGTGAATACTTCTGGTGTTTTATTTTGTTTAGGTAAAAATACAAATTGACTATAGTTTTTATATCACTATGTATAGTGATATAATTAAAAAGATTAAAATTTCGGAGTAAAAGAGGTGAGATATATGTTCGTCGATCAAGTGAAAATATCTCTAAAAGCTGGTGATGGAGGTAATGGCATCACTGCTTACAGAAGAGAAAAATATGTACTTTTGGTGGTCCAGCTGGTGGCGACGGTGGTAAAGGTGCTTCTGTGGTATTTGAAGTGGATGAAGGATTGAGAACTTTATTAGATTTCAGATATCAAAGACATTTTAAAGCTAAAAAAGGCGAAAATGGTCAAAGTAGCAACATGCATGGTAGAAATGCGGAAGACTTAGTGTTAAAAGTACCACCAGGTACAATTATTAAAAGTGTTGAAAGTGAAGAAGTGCTTGCAGATTTGGTTGAAGATGGCCAACGTGCTATTGTAGCTAGAGGAGGACGCGGCGGGCGTGGTAACTCAAGATTTGCTACCCCAAGAAATCCTGCGCCTGATTTTAGTGAAAATGGTGAGCCAGGCGAAGAATTAGAAGTGACTTTAGAGTTGAAATTGTTAGCAGATGTTGGATTAGTTGGTTTTCCTAGTGTGGGTAAATCTACATTGCTTTCAATAGTTTCTAAAGCGAAACCTAAGATAGGTGCTTATCACTTTACGACAATAAAACCTAATCTAGGTGTTGTTTCAACTCCTGATCATAGAAGTTTTGTTATGGCAGATTTACCAGGATTAATTGAGGGCGCTTCTGATGGCGTCGGCCTTGGACATCAATTCTTAAGACATGTTGAACGAACTAAAGTGATTGTTCATATGATTGATATGAGTGGGTCAGAAGGTCGAAACCCATTAGACGATTATAAAATTATTAATCAAGAATTAATCAATTATAAACAACGCTTAGAAGATCGTCCACAAATTATAGTCGCAAATAAAATGGATTTACCTGATTCACAAGGGAATTTATCACTTTTTAAGGAACAATTAGATAACGATGTGACAGTTGTTCCTGTTTCAACTATTACGAGAGACAATATTGATCAATTATTATATCAAATTGCTGATAAGCTCGAGGAAGTTAAAGATGTTGACTTCTCGGTTGAAGAAGATGAGAATTTAGGTGTTAATCGTGTATTATATAAACACACACCATCAGCAGATAAATTTACTATTTCTAGAGATGATGACGGCGCATATGTAGTGAGTGGCAATGCTATTGAAAGAATGTTTAAAATGACTGATTTTAATAGTGATCCAGCTGTAAGAAGGTTCGCAAGACAAATGCGCTCAATGGGTATTGATGATGCTTTAAGAGAGAGAGGTTGTAGCAATGGTGATATTGTTAGAATCTTAGGCGGAGAATTTGAATTTGTCGAATAGGGGTGTCTAAATTGGACAATAAAGACAATCGAAAATTTTATTTAATTAGAGAAGATGTACTACCAGAATCTGTCATCAAAACTTTAAAAGTTAAGGATGCTTTAAAAAATAATTCGAATTTGTCCATTTATGATGCTGTAAAACAATTCAATCTCTCTAGAAGTGCATTTTACAAATATAGAGAGACAATATTTCCAGTAGATGAAAAAATATTAGATCAAAGAGAATTTACTTTGATTTTATATGTAAATGATATTGTTGGAATGTTAGCCCAAGTTCTTAATGCAATCTCTCAACTTCAATTATCAGTGTTGACAATACATCAAAGTGTTCCAATTGAAGATAAAGCGACAATCACATTATCTTTAAATGCGAGAAATTCTAATTTATCCATTGATGAGGTCATTGAATCATTAAGAGAGATAAATCATGTAACTAAAGTAGACTTAATAAGTATGACTATGTAAAGGAGTACTGACATGTATGCATATATTAAAGGAACATTATAAATTTAGATGCGAATAGATAAATAACATGTGAAATCAAAAATATCATTATAAAATTACCAAAATAGGTTTGGGTTGTAAAAACAGATACGACTGTGTATACAAATAAGAGTCTTATATCTATATGCATTGAGTGAATATCGTAAAGACACATCGTCAGTAGAAACAGGAAAGTTATTAAAAATAATGTGAAGTGTATATTAAAATGAGTAGGATAATAGAGGAAAATAGCACCAAACGAAACGAGTTCTCCGATTAAATATAAACGTTGTAATGGTTGATTACAACAACGAGATTGTCCACGAAGTTTTAAAAAACTTATAATAGGCAGTAAATCTAAGGGTTTTATGATAGTATGACAAAAATCACAGTGAGACCTAGAATAAAGATATTGAAGTTTTAATATATTTTGATTGCAAAATTGATAAAGAAAACTAAATATAATGCTACAAGTATAGGCAAGTAATAGCATATATCACACTCCTCAACATTTATTATAAACAGTCTTAAACAAAAGTAAATATGAGAGGAATTTTACAATTCATTCGTGAGTATGTCTTTTTTCTAGACTTTTATAAACATAAATTATTAAAGAAGATTATACAAAGAAAGAGTGAAACTTACAGTTTTAACTGCAGTTGTCACTCTTTTGAATTTAATTAAAATTAATTTTTGCTTTTACCTCGCTGATGAAGTATAAACTTCCAGTAATAATCAGCCCATCACCTTCGTAATTTTCAATAAAATCAACATAATCATCAATTAAATGTAAATTATCTAATTTCAATTCTTCGGCAATTTCTTCTTTAGCTAAAGCTTTTGGAAACTCAAAATCTGCTATATAGAATTTTGATGCAATATCATTTAATTTGTTAATCATACTATGAATTGGCTTTCCTTTAATTGCAGAAAATAAAATATCAATTTTATCTCTTCCATAATAATGTCTTATTGTGTCTACTAACGCATCAATACTTTCATTATTATGAGCACCATCAATAACCATTAATGGTTGTTCTTTTACTTGTTCTATTCTACCTGTCCAATTCACAGATTCTATACCGTCTATCATTTTATTAAAATCTAATTCTATGATTTGTCTTTCATTTAATTCAATGAGAGCAGTAATAGCAAGTGCTGCATTTTCCTTTTGATGTTCCCCTAACATATTAAGAATGATAGTTTCTAATTCATAATCTTTATACCGATATGTGAACTCATCATCTTGGGAGACAACGGTAATCTCCCGATCCAATTCAATTGGTTTTGCGTTCTGTTCTAGCGCATAATCTCTCACATACTTTAAAGCATCGTCATTTTTTACCGCATAAACAATCGGTATATGTGGTTTAATTATAGCTGCCTTATCTTTTGCAATATCTAAATAAGTTGTTCCTAAGATATCTGTATGGTCAAGTCCTATACTTGTGAGTATGGATAGCACAGGTTTAAAAACATTCGTCGAATCATTTTTAATTCCTAAACCTGCTTCAATTATCACAAAATCAACAGGATTTATCTCACCAAAATAAAGGAACATCATTGTTGTTATAATCTCAAATTCAGTAGCCCCACCTAAATCTGTTTCTATCTCTAAGGCTTCACTAACAGGTTTAACTCGTTCAACTAATTGAACAATTTCATCGTTCATAATTGGTACACCGTTTAAACTAATACGTTCATTGAAACTTTCAATAAATGGTGAGGTAAATGTTCCAACTGAGTAATCGTTCTCAATTAATGCGGTTCTCAAGTATGCAACAGTTGAACCTTTACCATTTGTTCCACCCACATGAATACCTCTAATTTTATGTTGGGGATTATTTAATTGTTCTAGCATCCATTCCATACGTTTGACGCCAGGTTTGATACCAAATTTAGATCTTTCGTGTATCCAATACAAGCTGTCTAGGTAATTCATGATCATGCTCCTATGCCTTTAATTGTTCAATTCTAGATTTAACACCATTATATTTTTCTTGATAATGTTGTTGTTTTTCTTTTTCTTCATTAATTATTTTTTCTGGTGCTTTATTTACAAAATTCTCGTTGGATAACTTTTTATCTACTCTATCTAACTCGCTTTGTAATTTATCTAATTCTTTTTCAAGTCGAGCAATTTCTTTGTCCATATCAATAAGACCTTCTAATGGCAGAACTACCTTACCAGCAACTACTACAGATGTCATAGCTTTTTCTGGAATTTTAATCTCAGTATCAATAGTCAATTGACTTGGATTACAGAATTTGTGTAGGTAACTTATGTTATCCATAAGTGTTTGTTTAATCTTTTCATCTTTAGTTTGAATTAAAATCGGTATTGCTTTAGATAACGGTGTGTTAACTTCAACTCTTGATTGACGGACAGATTTAATAATTTCAACTAATTGTTCCATTGTTTGTTTACTTTCATTAAAGATTAATGCTTGATCAACAGTTGGCCAATTAGCTTTTACAATTGTTTCTCCATGATGTGGAAGACTTTGCCAAATTGTTTCTGTCACAAAAGGCATAAATGGATGTAACATTTTCATTATTTTATCTAAAACATAACTAAGTACTGATCGCGTCGTTTGCTTTTGAGATTCGTCCTCGCCATTCATAGGTATCTTGCTCATTTCAATATACCAATCGCAGAACTCATCCCAAATGAAATTATAAAGCGCACGACCTACTTCACCAAATTCGTATTTATCACTTAATTCGGTTACTGTAGATATCGTTTCATTTAATCTAGTCAATATCCATTGATCTGCTAATGACAAATTACCACTTAGGTCTATATCTTCGACTTTAAAATCTTCACCAATATTCATTAAACTAAAGCGGGCAGCATTCCATATTTTATTAATAAAATTCCAAACTGATTCAACTTTTTCAGTAGAATATCTCAAGTCATGACCTGGTGAAGATCCTGTTGCTAAAAAGTAACGTAGACTATCAGCGCCATATTCGTCAATAACATCCATAGGATCAACGCCATTACCTAATGATTTACTCATTTTGCGCCCATCTTCAGCTCTGACTAAACCGTGGAGTAATACATCATTAAATGGTCTTCTATCAGTAAATTCTAATCCTTGGAAAATCATACGGGCTACCCAGAAGAAAATGATATCATAACCAGTAACTAATGCATTTGTCGGATAATAACGTTTAAAATCATCAGCATTTGTATCAGGCCATCCTAATGTTGAAAACGGCCAAAGTGCACTTGAGAACCATGTATCTAATACATCCTCATCTTGTATCCAATTCTCGATGTCTTCAGGTGCTTCTTCACCAACAAAGACTTCACCTGTATCTTTATGATACCAAGCAGGTATTTGGTGTCCCCACCATAGTTGACGCGAAATCGTCCAATCTCTAATTTCTTCCATCCAGCGATTGAATGTATTTTCAAATCTACCTGGGAAAAAGTCAATTCTATCTTTTGTATTTTGATTATCCAAAGCTCTTTGTGCCAAAGGTTTCATTTTTACAAACCATTGTGTAGACAAATAAGGCTCTACTATTGCACCAGAACGTTCAGAATGTCCTACTGAATGTGTATGTTCTTCAATTTTTATAACAAGATCTTGTTCTTTTAAGTCTTTAACAAGCTGATTTCTACAATCAAATCTGTCCATACCTTTGTATTTATCGGCTTTTTCGTTCATCTTACCATATTCATCCATGACTATAATATTTTCTAATTGATGTCTTTGACCAATTTCAAAGTCATTAGGATCATGTGCTGGAGTAACTTTCATCGCTCCTGAACCAAATTCAATATCAACGTATTCATCAGCTAAAATAGGTAACTCTCTTCCTACAATAGGTAATATAACTGTTTTACCAATCACATCTTTATATCTTTCGTCATTTGGATTCACAACGATGGCAGTGTCACCTAACATAGTCTCAGGACGTGTAGTAGCTATTTCTATATATCCATTCCCATCAGCATAAGGATATTTAAAATGATAAAAAGCACCTTGGACATCTTCATGAATGACTTCAATATCTGATAAAGCTGTTCTAGCTTTAGGGTCCCAGTTAATAATTCTTTCACCACGATAAATAATACCTTTATTATATAAATCAACAAATACTTTTCTTACAGCTTTACTTAAACCATCATCTAACGTAAAGCGTTCTCTACTATAATCTAACCCTAAGCCAAGTTTAGCCCATTGTTGTCTAATAAATGTTGCATATTCTTCTTTCCAATCCCATGCTTGCTGTAAAAATTTTTCTCTTCCTAAGTCGTGTCTAGATATACCTTGTTCATTAAGTTTTGCTTCAACCTTTGCTTGAGTTGCTATACCAGCATGATCCATACCAGGCAGATATAAAGTATCGTATCCTTGCATTCTTTTCATTCTAGTTATTATATCTTGTAAAGTAGTATCCCATGCATGACCTAAATGTAATTTACCTGTTACATTAGGGGGCGGAATTACAATTGTATATGCCTCTTTAGATTTATCTTCAGATGGTTTAAAGTAACCATTACTTACCCATTCCTCATAACGACCCTTTTCAACTTCTCTTGGATCATATTTTGGTTTCATTTCCATATGTCTACCTCCTAAAAAATAAAAAGAACATCCATCCTATAAAAAATAGGACGGATGTTCTGTTCCGTGGTACCACCTATATTCAAGAAGAAATAATTCATTCTTTTCTTCAAGCACTTAAGTATCTGATTAACGCTCATACACGCTTCTACCTACTTGTCGTCTATGTTTCAATAGAAGTTATAAAATAGGGCTACCTTCAGACTTAATCATTTACATATTCACAGCCACCATATGCTCTCTTTAAAATGATATAAACTTACTCTTCCCAAATAATATATTCTTTTACTCATTTATATTATAATGGATATTAAAATAAGTCAATGTATTGGAGATGAAATTATGAATGAATGTGCTTTTAACACAACTGATCCTATCTATATAGAGTATCATAATTATTATTGGGGACAACCAATCTATGATAGCAAAGAATTATTTAAGCTAATGGCTCTTGAATCACAACATGCAGGATTATCATGGTTGACAATATTAAAGAAAAAAGAATCATATGAACAGGCATTTTACAACTTTGAACCTCAATTTATCGCACATATGACTGAAAAGGATATTGATTATTTAATGAAATTCCCAAACATTATTCATAATCGTAAAAAGTTAGAAGCAATTGTGAGCCAAGCGAAAGGATATTTAAAAATTGAAAAAGACTATGGTAGTTTTAGTAATTTTTTATGGTCTTATGTAAATCATCAACCCATAAATATGGGTTATAAAAAACCTAGAGATCGTAAAAAAGTTGATCAAAGAGCTACTCAATTATCAAAAGATTTAAAAGCATATGGTTTTAAATTTTTAGGTCCAGTAACCGTGTTCTCATTCTTAGAAGCTGCTGGATTGTATGACTCACATCTTGAAGGATGTCCTTTTAAACCAAATCATGAGTGAAGCATGGAGATAAGTTGCGCTGCGGATATTCAAACAATATGAGTTTTTCACACATACTAAAAGTTTACAACGTTTAGTTTATCCAAATTTCACTTTTAAGTATTTACAATTGCTCGCAAATATTTTCGAAATTTTATTTAAAAATGTATAACTTGGATCATTAAAATCATTTATTAATTAATCTAATATTAATAAAATAACCAATTAGTGGCGCAATGACGAATAATATAAAAAATATTCTAAAAATGTGATAACTTGAAATCATCGCTACATCAGCTCCAGTAGCCATAGCCACTAAAACTATTTGACTCATACCTCCTGGTGCTGCTCCTAAAAACAATTCATTGATAGATTCATTTGTAATCAAATGTATTCCTATTATCATTAAAAACGTTGTTACTATAAGCATTATATTTTGAAAGGCTATTGCTATTGCAATTCTTCCCTTTAAATCACTCATTAAATTGGCAATCTGTAATCCAATACGTATCATATAAATAAGTTGCGCTGTGGCTAACATACAATGATCTAATGAAAATGTTAAATGTGTTGTCATATTCCATATAATTAAAACTATTATAGGTGCTAATAATTGTTTAGTGGGGAAATTAATTTTTGACATTCCTATATAGATGATACTCACCATAGAGAATAAGATGTTTATTTGCCATATATTTAAAGTCTGAGAAAGCGCGGGTACTTTCATTGTAGGATGATTCATTTCATGATGATTATCCTGAAAAAAATACGAAATAAGTGGCACTAAAATAACAACAAATATTATACGTGATGTCTGTGTTAAACTCACAACTAATATATTTGCTTTCTTATTTTCTTCTGCCATCACTAACATTTGGCTTAGCGCACCTGGTATAACACTTAAAATTGCAGTTTCTAAATTTACTTGTGCAATTTTCTTAAAAAAGAATGCAATTATCAAAGCTAATAAAATAAGTAGGATAGTGACAAAAACGATAGTTAGCCAATTTTTACTTATGTCTTTAATCACTTGTTGTGTAAAGGTAGAGCCAATTTGAACTCCAAGTAGTATTAAACCAATTTGACTCAACCAAAATGGCCATCGTATTTTTAATTTAAATACTTTTACACATAATAACGCCGCTAATATTGGGCCAAACATAAATGGCAAAATCACATGTAACATTTTTAATAACAGACTTAACATAATAGCAATTAATAATATGATTAAATTATTAATAAAATTCTGCTTCAAAATACCACTCTACTTTCGTTAAAAGTAAGTCACAAAATTTCTAACTTTATTTAAATTCAAAGAGTAGAACAAAATGCATCTTAAATTCCTTGTCCACCATCGAACCCCAACTTGCCTTGTCTGTTGAATTTCTAAGTGAAATTCTTTTTGTTGGGGCCCCGAACCCCAACTCGCCTTGTCTGTTGAATTTCTCGGTGAAATTCTTTTTGTTGGGGCCCCGAACCCCAACTTGCCCTGTCTGTTGAATTTCTCAGTGAAATTTACTGTATTGATGACATAACATAGCTTTAAAATTTGATATAAGTGCATTTTTAATTCAGTTATAAACTACTTATAAGTTAAGAAAGTCTAGGACATTGACTTTTGCCCTAGACTCAATTAATTTAAATAATTATATTTTAAAATTATCACACAATACGACTTAATGCATTATCAAATGCTTGGATAGTTTTCTCAATATCATCTTTAGTATGTGCAGTTGATAAAAATGTTCCTTCAAATTGTGAAGGTGGTAGGAAAACACCTTCCTTAGCCATTTCTCTATACATATTACTAAATAATTTTAAATCACTTTTATTTGCTTCCTCAAAATTTGTTACAGGCCCCTCATTTAAGAAGTAACCAATCATTGAACCAGCGCGATTTACTGTGATTGGAACATTGTGCTTAGCAAATACCTCTTTTAATCCTTTTTCAAGTAAATCTCCTAGAGAATTAAAATACTCATAAGATTCAGGTGTAAGTTGACTCAATGTTTCATAACCACTAGTCATTGCTAAAGGATTACCTGAAAGTGTGCCAGCTTGATAAATAGTTCCAACAGGAGCAATGTAGTCCATAATTTCTTTTTTACCACCAAATGCTCCAACAGGTAAACCTCCACCTATCACTTTTCCTAAGCAAGTTAAATCAGGTGTTACACCAAAATATCCTTGTGCACAATTGTAACCTACACGGAAACCAGTCATCACTTCATCAAATATGAGTAATGCTCCATATTCAGTAGTAATATCTCTTAAACCTTGTAAAAATCCATCCACTGGAGGTACTACACCCATATTTCCAGCAACCGGTTCTACAATAACACCTGCAATATCATCGCCATATTTTTCGAACGCTAATTTAAGTGAATCTAAATCATTATACGGCACCGTGATAGTATTTTTAGCAATACCTTCAGGAACGCCCGGTGAATCAGGTAAACCTAGCGTTGCAACACCTGATCCTGCTTTAATCAGTAAAGAATCACTGTGTCCATGATAACATCCTTCAAATTTTATAATTTTATTACGTCCAGTATATCCCCTAGCTAAACGAAGTGTGTCTAAAGTAGCTTCAGTTCCTGAAGAAACCATTCTTACTTTTTCAATTGAAGGTACACGGTCAATCACAAGTTCAGCAAGTTTATTTTCTTGAAGTGTTGAAGCACCGAAGCTTGTACCTTTATCAACTGCTTCATGTAATTTGGATATAACTTGTTGATTTTTATGTCCTAGAATTAAGGGACCCCAACTTAGCACATAATCAATGTATTCATTTCCATCAATATCATATATTTTAGACCCTTCACCATGATCCATAAAAATAGCTGGTGTGTCTACTGATTTAAATGCTCTTACGGGACTGTTAACACCGCCAGGCATTAATTTCTCAGCTTGCTCCATTGCTTTAATAGATTTTTCAAAACTCATCATATGACCTCCTCAATTATCATCTATTTATCTAAATAACGACAAATATCTTTTGCAAAGTAAGTAATTATTAAGTCAGCACCTGCACGTTTCATAGATATCATTTGTTCCATAACAATTTTCTCTTCATCTATCCAACCATTTAGCGCTGCTGCTTTTGTCATACTATATTCTCCACTAACGTTGTATGCTACGACTGGCACGTTCGTATTATTTTTTACATCTCTAATAATATCTAGATAACTTAAAGATGGTTTAACTATCATCATATCGCAACCTTCTTTAAGATCACTTTCCAATTCTCTTAATGCCTCTAAACGATTTGCAGGATCCATTTGATAGGTTTTTCTATCCCCAAAAGAAGGTGCTGAATCTGCAGCATCTCTAAATGGACCGAAAAAGCTTGATGCATATTTAATACCATAACTCATGATAGGAATATTTTGATATCCCGCTTGATCAAGGCCTTCACGAATTTCAGCAACAAAACCATCCATCATATTACTTGGAGCAATGATGTCAGCTCCAGCTTCAACTTGAGAAATAGCTGTTTTTACAAGTAATGGAAGTGATTTATCATTGTCTACATCATGCGTATGATCGTCAATAACGCCACAGTGTCCGTGGTCTGTGTATTCACAAAGACAAGTATCTGCAACAATAAGTAAATCCTTATATAAATTTTTAGATATTCGTGTCGCTTCTTGAACAACTCCATTATGATCATATGCGCCAGATCCAATGTCATCTTTGTCATTTGGCACACCGAAGAACATGATTGCTCTAATACCTAAATCATATGCCTCTTTAATCTCTTCATGCAATAAATTTAAACTAATTTGGTATACGCCTGGTAGTGATTTAATTTCACTTTTTATATCATCTTGCTCAACTACAAATATTGGATATATTAAATCTTCTTTTCTAACATGAGTTTCTCTTACTAAATCACGCATTGTCTTTGATGAACGCAATCTTCTATGTCTATCAAATTTCATTTTGTTCCCTACTTTCTATTATTTTATCAATAAGTGAATCTAATGTTTGTTTATTTGCCACTTTTACAGATGCATTGAATTTTAAAATGGTCCTAGCAGTTTGCTTACCGATAGCAAAATAATGATCAAATTCAGGTACATTGTCCTCTTTGAAATAAAATTCAACTGCAGAGGAACTAGAAAAAGTCACTGCGTCTATTTGATGTTTTCTAACAAGAGACTTAACTTGACTTATATTTTTAAAATTCGGTACTGGTCTATATAAATCAATTTTAACTACTTCATTATATTTGCTCAATTGTTGAACTAATTTAGGACGTGCTTTTTCACTTGAGGGCAATAATAAATGTTGTTCGCTAATATTAAACTCGTCCAAAAAGCCTTCTTGAGAAAAATCACGTGGCACAAAGTCGACACTAATACCTAATTCATTACAATACTCAGCTGTCTTATCACCTATAACAGCTACCTTTTTAACTTTAACGTTTTTTAAATAAGGATAAAAGTATTTTACTGCGTTTTTAGACGAAAAAATAAGCCAGTCGTAGCTATGATCAAGCAATTTTTCATTAAAATGAAGTTGTTTTAGTTGGATAAAAGGCTTATGGATAATATCAACTAAATGACTATGAACTTCATTCGTCTGCGTCATAACTATAACTGGTTTCATAAATTTGTTTCACCTCTATAATAGAGTTTAGTATTATTCTGCTTCGTTTAACTTTTTAATTATGTCATAAGCACCTTGTTTTTTAAGTACTTGACTCACTTCTTTACCTAATTTTACAGGATCAGTACCCAATACAGTATGCTCATATCTTTCCTTACCATCTGGAGACATAATCAGTCCTGTAAATTCAATTTGGTTATCTTGAGCAATTGTTGCATATCCACCTATAGGAACCTGACAACTGCCATCCATTTCTGATAGAAAAGTACGTTCAGCAGTCACACATTGTGCTACATCATGATTGTGTACTTTAGATAGTAAATCTAAAAGTTCTTTGTCATCACTCCTACACTCAATACCAAGTGCACCCTGCCCTATAGCAGGAAGTAATATATCTCGATCAAGATAAGTCGTAACAATATTATCTGACCAACCCATGCGTTTTAATCCAGCAGCAGCTAATATAATAGCATCATAATCTTCAGTCTGTAATTTTTTTAATCGAGTATCAATGTTTCCACGAATCCACTTAATTTTTAAATGTGGGTATTTTGATAAAATTTGAGCGCCACGACGTAAAGAACTTGTACCTACAATGCTGCCCTCAGACAATTCTTGTAATGGTATATGATTTTTTGCTATATAGGCATCAAAAGGAATTTCTCTGTCAGGAATACATCCTAAGGTAAGACCGTCAGGAATCATACTTGGTACATCTTTTAGAGAATGAATCGCCATATCTATCTCTTTATTAAATAATTCATTTTGGATTTCCTTAACAAAAAGTCCTTTACCTCCAACTTTGGATAGTTGTTTATCTACAATTTTGTCGCCTTTAGTTACAATTTCTTTTATTTCAATATCCAAAGACGGATCGATAAGTTTTAACTTATCTATAAATTGTTGACTTTGTGTTAGCGCTAATTTACTTCTTCGCGACCCAACAATTAATTTACGCATACGTTAAATGCCTCCTAGATACCGGTTTTTTTATATGAAAAACAGGTTATTTCTTATCTAAAATGAGTTAAAAAGAATAGATTAATCATACACAAACAAAATAATATAATGTTAAAGTAGATAAGATTTCTTTGTGATATCCATTTTTTTATTCTAATTAAAATATAAACACCATATAATAAAGTAATAATTGTTGAAAATATTACTTTTGGATCTATAAATATCTGTTTACCGACTGCAAAGATACCCCATTGCGCACCTAAAATCGTACTTAATATAAGGATAATCCATGCAACAAGTGTTGAATAGAAAACGATGGTTTCTAAAGTAGCAACACTACCAATTCTAAAGTAATTTTGATCGAAATTTTTCTCCTTTAAATTTCGATATTGAATAATGTAGAGTAATGAATTTACAAATGCGATTGCAAAAAATGCATAACTTAATACTGCAAGTGCTATATGAACAAGTAATAACTCATTAATAACTGCAATTTGTTGAATTTGCGTTTGATAATGTTCAGGCTGAAAAGTATTTAAACTCATTAGGATAAATCCAATCAAATTAAGGAAAAAAACAGAAAAATTCATTACTTTAATCAAATTCAATATCAACGAAATTGATATAATAATCCAAGTTAAAGAGAAAAAAACGTCAAATATAGAACCTAGTGGCACTTGTTTAGTATGAATAAAAAAAATAGACAAAGAGATTGTTTGTAAAACCCAAACAATCCCTAATGAATAAAAACCTACAGTTCTAGTCTTATAATTTTTATTAATGAAATCAACAAAGTAACATATAATACTAAACAGATAAATCATTAATATGATTTCATGAAATCGAATTAACAGGGTTTCTTGCATATCATCACCAAATTAATATGCTTATTCAAAACTAAATATTCGATGCGTTAAGATTTCCTTTGCTCTACTCTCTTTTTCTAACTTTGCTTTTTCACGAGAATCTTCGGCTTCAATATCAAATATGTTTTGAAATAGCTCTAATTTTTCATTACTTTTTTTATCAGTACTTAATTCCTTAGCCTGTTTGATAGGATCTTTTAACATTTGATTGATAATACTTTTTGTATGTTTCGAAATGACTTTACGTTCTCTTTCAGAGAGATTTGGCAATTTACGATCAATACTTTCCATAGTTTCTGCTTGGATATTCATAGCTTTTTCACGTAAAGCTCTGATTACAGGTACAACACCAAGCATATTAACCCATTCGTTGTGTGAATCAATCTCCTCAGGTATTTGTCCTGCAATAGTTTCAGCAGCTAATTGACGTTCTCTTAAATTGGCATCTACCAAATCTTTCAAATCATCAACATCATAATTAAAAATATTTGTAATTGCATCAATCCCTGGTTCAATGTCTCGTGGAACCGCAATATCAATCAGAACTAATGAATCCAGTTTTCTAGTTTCTGAAATTGTTTTCACCATAGAATTAGTGATGATATAGTCTTCAGCACTTGTAGAACTAATTACTATGTCCGTTGTTTCTAATAAAGATGGTAATGCTGAAAGCGAATCATATGAAACATTGTGTTTTTCGGCTAAAATTTTAGCTTTAGATAAAGTCCGATTAACAATTGTTACATTTGAAATTCCAGAACCTAAAAGATTTAAGAGTGATAATTCACCCATTTCCCCTGCTCCAATAACGACAGCATGTTTACTTTTTAATTTTCCAAATACCTTTTTAGCTAATTCAACAGCAGCATAAGAAACACTCACAGCATTATCTGCAATGTCTGTTTCACTGTGTGCTTTTTTAGCAAAAGTAATCGCTTGTTTAAATAAATGATTAAAAATCGTTCCAGTTGTACCAGTATTTTGCGCTAAGAAAAATGCATCGCGCATTTGTCCTAAAATTTGTGTTTCACCAAGCACAATTGAATCTAAGCCAGAAGTGACACGCAATAAATGTTCAACTGCATCGTCCCCCACTTTAACTTCCGACATATCTTTAATATCATCTACCTCAAATCCAAAAGAGCGCGCTAAAAATCTTTGTATATAATAACGTCCTGTATGAACTTGATCAACAATAGCGTATACTTCAGTACGATTACATGTAGATAAAATGACATTTTCTAAAATTGCTTTAGTTTCATATAAATCTTCATGTGCTAATCGTAAGGCATCATCTCTAAAAGTAACTTGCTCTCTTAATGTTACATCAGCTGTTCGATGATTTATGCTAATTGCAACAAAATGCATTTATAACGCCCTCCATATACTAACAATAAAACAAGTATAACACATTAAAAAAAATGTTTAAGTGGAATGCTTAAATAAATTAGAAAGATTATAATCTACATTCAATTTTTTGTCAAAATAACGACATTTTTTAATTGTGGTTAAAATAGATTTCTCTAATTGAAAAAATTTATATATATGCTTCAATAAAGTTCCAAATTTCTTGCTGTTTACTATTTTTAATTGAAGAATAACTTATAATATTATCTCCAGGTTCTAATTCTAATTTGTCTTTTATACTTTTGATATGCTTTTGTACTTTTCCTTTGGCAATTTTATCTTCCTTAGTACATATTACAAGTGTTGGTATATCAAAATGTTTAAGATAATTGTACATAAGCACATCATCTTCAGTAGGTTGATGTCTTAGATCGACAAGTTGAATAACAAGTTTTAAATTTTCTCGTTGTGTAATATATTCTTCAATCATTTTACCAAATTTTTCTCGTTGAACTTTACTTACTTTAGCGTATCCATATCCTGGTACATCAACAAAAATAAGTTGTTCATCTATATTATAGAAATTCAATGTCTGTGTCTTACCAGGTTGTTGTGACGTTCTTGCCATATTTTTACGCCCAATCATACTATTAATAAATGTAGATTTTCCTACATTTGAGCGTCCACTTAACGCTACTTCTGTTAAACCAGTGTCAGGATACTGTGCTTTTTTTACAGCGCTTATAATTAAGTTAATATTATTAGGATTTATATTCATAGACTTCCTCTTTCTTATACTATTGTATAATTAACTTTAACATTTTTTTCTATATTTACATATAAAAAAACCGAGTCACAATTCACGTGACCCAGTCTTAAATCAAATATTTTAAGCAGATGTCTTGTTTTTATTAATTAGATTTCCTTCATCATCATATAATTCAGGCTCAATTTCTTCATTAATCGTTTGTTCAGTAATGACTACTTTACTTACATTTTCAGAAGAAGGCACATCATACATAATGTCAATTAATGCTTCTTCTATAATTGAACGTAATCCACGCGCTCCTGTTTTACGTTCGATTGCTTTTTCACTTATAGCAGATAGAGCCTCTTCAGAAAACTCTAATTCTACATTATCTAACTCTAGCATTTTAGTGTATTGTTTAACTAGCGCATTTTTAGGTTGAGTTAAAATATTTTTAAGTGCAGCAACATCTAAAGTTTCAAGATTAGCAACTATAGGTACACGACCAATAAATTCTGGAATTAAGCCATATGATTGGAGATCCTCTGGACGAATTTGTTCCAGTAAAGCTTCTTCATCATATTTATCTGCTTCATTACTAGCAAATCCTATCACTTTTTCTCCTAAGCGTCTCTTAATGACTTCATCGATACCATCAAAAGCTCCACCTAAGATAAATAATATGTTTGTCGTATCAATTTGGATTAATTCTTGGTTTGGATGCTTTCGACCACCTTGAGGCGGTACACTAGCAGTTGTACCTTCTAAAATTTTAAGCAATGCTTGTTGTACACCTTCACCAGACACGTCACGCGTGATTGAAGTATTTTCAGATTTACGCGCAATTTTATCAATTTCATCGACATAGATAATACCTTTTTCAGCTTTATCAATGTCGAAATCAGCAGCTTGAATAAGACGTAATAAGATGTTTTCTACGTCATCACCTACATAACCTGCTTCTGTTAAACTTGTAGCATCAGCAATTGCAAATGGTACATTTAGTGTTTGAGCTAGTGTTTGAGCTAATAATGTTTTACCGCTACCAGTTGGCCCAATTAATGCGATATTACTTTTTTGTAATTCAACATCATCTTTATTCGGACCCAATTGTTGAATACGCTTATAGTGATTATATACAGCAACTGCTAATGATTTTTTGGCTTTTTCCTGACCAATGACATATTCATTGAGGTGATCCATAATTTCTTTAGGAGTTGGTAATTCCGTAAATCCTTCAGACGTATTTTGTGCTAATTCTTCTTCAACGATTTCTGAGCACAATTCAATACATTCATTACAAATATAAACGCCACTTCCTGCGACTAATTTTTTTACTTGATCTTGATCTTTACCACAGAAAGAACATTTTAAATTTTCTTCATCTTCATTGAATTTGAACATTCTTTTTTACACCCCTATTCCATAAAGACTATACTAAAAAGCATTCTACAATGCAACTTAACATATTTACAATCAAGATGCTTAAATAACTTGGAGCGGGACAGAAATCTTATTCTTAATGAATGATTTCATTGTCCCGCCCCTAAATTTCATTTAACATCAACAATTATAAATCATAATGATGCTATATTAAGTTGTCAATCTATACAATTGACACTGTCTATATTTAATTTAACTTATAGACAATTGACTAATTCAATATTATGCATTCATTTAATGAACGATACTAGTCTTCTTTAGTAGCTTCAACATATTTCGCGTTATTTCTTAATAAATCAATAACTTTTTGAATGCGTACATCATTTTTAACAATATCTGTATTACCTAAAGTAGATTTAATATCTTCTACAGAAATGTTAAATTGCTCGCTCATTTTTTCTAATTCTTTATCAATATCTTCATCAGATACTTCAATATTTTCTTCATCAGCAATCGCAGTTAACGTTAAGTTTGTTTTAACGCGTTGTTCTGCATCGTCTTTCATTTGGTCTCTTAGTTGCTCTTCGTTTTGACCAGAGATTTGATAATATGTTTGCAAATCTAAGCCTTGTTGTTGGATTCTTTGACCAAATTCTTGAATCATACGATCTAATTCAGTATTAATCATTGCTTCAGGAATATCAATTGAAGCATTTTCTGTTGCTTTATTAATAGCTTCTTCTTTTTCAGTATTTTCAGCTTCAGTTGCTTTCTGTTCACTTAAACGTTTGCGAAGATTTTCTTTATATTCGTCCACGCTTTCAGCTTCAGAATCTAATTCGTTAGCAATCTCATCATTTAATTCTGGTACATCTTTGAATTTAATTTCGTTGACTTTTGTTTTAAATGTAGCTTCTTTACCAGCTAATTCTTCAGCGTGGTATTCTTCTGGGAATGTTACAACTACATCTTTTTCATCGCCAGTTTTCATTCCTTCTATTTGTTCTTCAAAGCCAGGAATGAATGATCCAGAACCAATTTCTAGGTCATAACCTTCAGCTTGTCCACCATCAAATTCTTCACCATCAACTGAACCTGAGAAATCAATGTTTACTGTGTCACCGTTTTCAACAGCACCATCTTCTTTAACAACCATTTCAGCAAGGTGACTTAAGCTATGGTCGATTGATTCTTGTAATTCTTCATCAGAAAGGTCAGTTTCTTGCTTTTCAATTTCTAATCCTTTGTAATCACCTAATTTAACTTCAGGTTCAACTGTAACTGTAGCTTCAAAAATGAAATCTTTACCTTTTTCGATTTGAGTTACATTAACTTCTGGTTGTGCAACTGGATTAATTTCTGTTTCTTCAATTGCTTCACCATAAGCTTCAGGTAATAAAATATCCACTGCATCTTGATAAAGTGCTTCTACACCAAAACGTTGCTCAAAAATTGGACGAGGCACTTTACCTTTACGGAATCCAGGCACATTAATTTGTTTGACCACTTTTTTAAATGCTTGATCTAATGCTTTATTTACTTTCTCTGCAGGAACAGTAACAGTTAAAACGCCTTCATTACCTTCCTTTTTTTCCCAAGTTGCTGTCATGTATAAATACCTCCATGATTGACTAATTTATTTTTTCAACTTCCCTATTATAGCATAGGTTTTTAGCGTTAACAAACTTTGAAAACGAAGGGTTATTCAAGTTTATTTTCAACGATTTCTATATTAAAATTCTTTTTCTCAATTTGCAACAAATTAAATTTTACATTTCATTATCTAATGATTTAATGAATTGTAAAGTATCATTGTTACAGCCATTTATATCTATACCAATTAATTGTTTGAAGTAAACATCATATGCATCTATCCAATCATCAATTGTGTATAACGACTCTATATCTATAGGATACATGAGTATAGAATGATTATTCATCAAATGCTGTGCTTCTTTTAAAATATGCAATGCTCCATCTTCTAATCTATTCATTACGACAGGAATGACCTTGTCTTTTATCGTCGTATGCTCAATGCCACTTAAATGATTAGGGTTGACATTGATAGTTTCACCATATTTATGGATTGTAATTGTATGAGAATATTCAGCAAATCTTAAATATTCCAACATTAAGCTCACTAAATTTTTAGGTAAATCTATAGAAATTAATATATTCGCTACTGATTCTTTAAAATTATAATGCCCATTATCAATAAGTTGTAATATTAAAGATGTTTGTTCACGTGTGTTAAGGGAACCGAAATCTGATAAAGATGAGGACAATGCCTTTCTATCTTCATCAAGTCTCGAAATCGCATATTCTTTAAGTGGAAAAAGTTCCATTCTAGTTTTATGATTTTTAACTTCATCGATAATTTGATTAATTACTTCAACTGCTTCATTAAATTGACCTAAACCATTCAGACTTTTAATATAATATATCATCAATTCGTCATAACAGTTGAATCCACGTTTTAACAAAATAATTGCCTCTTCTCGTAACTCTAAATAAGCATTCAATTGTAAAAGCATCCGGCATTTCTTTAGTGCAATCTCCTCGTTAAGGTCAAAATGCTGTTCATATATATTAAACAATTGATACATCTTTTCAAAATCTGCATTTCTTTCTGCATCATTTATTTGCTTAATCATTTTACTTTTAGACTGCGGAAAAGGTATAATATCAGCCATTAATTTAGCACTCCAATCATGATATATCTTGAAGAATTAATGCACTCCATGTTTCAAAATCCTCATAGGATTGAATGTCGCCTTGTTCTATCCATTTAATTTTTAGCGTATCAGTTTCTTTAGCTTCAACATCGTTTGAATGCACAGTGATTTTAAATACGACGCCCATATGAACTTTACCCACATCATTGTCATCATCATTTATAAAACCTAAATATTCCATATTTTGAGATTTATTATTACTTAATCCTACTTCTTCTTCTAATTCTCTTTGAGCATTAACTCTTAAAACTTCATTAATAGAATCAGCTCCAACAACATCGTTCATATGACCACCAACACCGATTGATGACTGACCATGTAACCGTTCTTCTCCACCACCAGAAAGACGTTCGTAAATAAGGATTTCACCCTTTTCATTTTCTAGTAGGCAATATGATATTAATTGTTTAAACGATGGATCATCTTCCATATCACCACGTCTTTTCACTTCATATTTACTTAACGCGCTAAAAATTTCTTTTCCTTTGAAATTATTTTTATGTAAAAAACCATTAAAAGCATTCTTATCTTTGTTAAATAAAATATCTCTGTTTACAACAATTATTTGTTCATCAAATTTAGACATGATTATCTCCTTTTAGATATAGTATACTATCAGTCATTTTAGCAAAAATTATCACTTTTTGCGATTGGATATATGTATATGTAAAACGATAAAAGCACCATTATATTCATAATTAAAATAAGACATAATCTTACATTGTTGATATTATGAAACTTTTAACAAAGTCACATTATATACTTCACTGTCATAACATGATTGCAAATTTATCTTTTTTTAGTTATTGACTTCGTAGATATTGATTGTTTCAAAGCATGATTTGAAACAAACTTGTATTATGAAATGACCAAAAAAATAAATTATGTCCGTTATTACATCAGGGTATTGTACTCAATATTTAAATGCTTTTAAATAATATATTAACAACAAGCATATAAAAAGACCTGAGACAAAGATTATTGTCCCAGGTCTTGTATAAATATTATTTTAAAGCTTCTTTAGCTTTTGATACTAATTCAGCGAAAGCTTTGTCATCTGAGATTGCAATTTCTGATAACATTTTACGGTTAATATCAATCTCAGCTTTTTTCAAGCCGTTCATTAAACGTGAGTAGCTAATGTCATGTTGACGTGCAGCCGCATTAATACGTGTAATCCATAATTTACGGAAATCACGTTTGCGTTGACGACGGTCACGGAAAGCATATTGACCTGATTTCATTACTTGTTGTTTAGCTACTTTATATAATGTATGTTTTGAACCAAAGTAACCTTTAGCTAATTTAATCGTTTTTTTACGACGTGCTCTTGTTACTGTTCCACCTTTAACTCGTGGCATAATAAATTCCTCCTTAGATGATCTCTATCGTATATATTCGTTTAAAATCTTATTTTTTGTATGCTAATAATTGTTTAACACGTTTCATATCACTTTTAGAAACTAACTTAGCTTTACGTAATTGACGTTTTTGTTTAGTATTTTTATTTGCGAATAAGTGAGATGTGAAAGCTCTAGAACGTTTTAATTGACCTGAACCAGTTCTTTTAACACGTTTAGCTGCTCCACGGTGAGTTTTCATTTTAGGCATGATTCATTTCCTCCTATAATTTAACGTTTATTTTTCGTTGATAGGCGCTAACATAATAAACATTTGACGCCCTTCCATTTTAGGCTTTTGTTCAACAGTTGCAATATCTTTACATTCATCTGCAAATTTTTCTAACACACGTTGACCAATTTCTTTATGTGTAATCGCACGACCTCTGAAACGAATTGAAACTTTACATTTATCGCCTTTAGATAAGAACTTGCGTCCATTTTTCAACTTAGTTTGGAAATCATGTTCTTCAATAGTTGGGCTTAAACGTAATTCTTTAACGTTAATGACTTTTTGTTTCTTCTTCATTTCTTTTTCTTTTTTCTGCTGTTCGAATTTATATTTACCATAATCCATTATTCTCGCAACAGGTGGTTTTGCATTTGGTGCTACAACAACTAAATCTAAATCCACACGTTCAGCCATTTCTAAAGCTTCACGTTTAGATTTAACACCAATTTGTTCACCATCTTGGCCTATTAAGCGTAGTTCTTTTGCACGAATTTTCTCATTAATTTGAGTTTGATCTTTTGCTATGGTTGACACCTCCCAGAATTTTACGAAATTGTTCCAAGCAAAAAGAAGAGCGAGTATAACTACCCGCTCTTCTTAGACACAATAAATGTGTAACATGATTGACCTGCCAACTGCTTCAGCGTCGCCACAGGTGAGAAGCGGGTGCTTCTACTTGGTTCGTTTCGTATTCAACGTTAATAATCATATCAATATTTATTGTTTAAGTCAAACTATTTTTTAATTATTTTTATGGTGTCTTACTTCTTCCATCGAAACATCTTGCCTTAAGTCAACTTTGTTTAGAGGAATCTTTTTAGTTTTATATCTAAATTTATGATAAAAGAAGAAAATTAAGAATACAGGTATTCCCATGTAAGTTATAAAAAATCTATTCATATCAAAGTTACCTGTTTTAATAAAATCTACATCTTGTCCAATGATAACTATTACACATAAAATACCTGCAAAAATCGGACCAAATGGGAATAACTTCGCTTTATATTTTAATTTTGATTTATCATAATTTTGTTTATCAAATGCGCGTCTAAATCTAAAGTGACTGATTGCTATACCAACCCAAGCAATAAAACCAGTCATTCCGCTAGCAGCTACAATGTATTCATATGCATCTCCACTTAAATGTTGCAATGCGAAAATAAGAATGACTAGTACTCCAGTTGCAATTAGAGATACATAAGGTACGCCACTTTTATTTGTTTTTCCAAAAGAATTATAAGCTAATTTATCTCTACTCATTGAATATAACATTCTTGTTGAAGCATACATTCCTGAGTTACCTGCTGATAATACACTTGTTAATATAACAGCATTCATAAATGAAGCAGCAAAAGCTAATCCAGCATTCTTAAATACTAATGTAAAAGGTGAAGTAGCTATACTATCACCACCGCCCATTAATGCCTTACTATCATATGGAATCAACATACCAATAATGAAAATAGCTAGAATGTAAAATAAAAGTATACGCCAAAATACTTGTTTAATCGCTTTTGGAACTGCTCTTTCTGGATTTTCAGATTCACCTGCTGTAATACCAATAAGTTCAGTTCCTTGGAATGAGAAGCCTGCGACTAGAAATACACCAAGAATTGATAGCAAGCTACCTCCTAAATTCCCACCTAGTATTGGCCCATCTCCTTTTGCAAACGTATCAAATCCTACAAATTCTCCACCCATAATCCCTAAAATAGTTAAGATACCAATTCCTATAAATATGATGACTGTAACTACTTTGATAAGTGCGAACCAATATTCACTCTCTCCATATACTCTAACGGATAAAGAATTAAGCGCGAAAATAATAATAAGGAAAATACAACTCCAGACCCAAGCTGGTATACCTTGCATAGGGGACCAATATTGTATAACTTGCGCTGCAATAGTAACATCAGCTGCTACTGTTATCACCCAGTTGAACCAATAATTCCATCCTAAAGCAAATCCTAGTGAAGGATCGACAAAGCGTGTAGCATAAGTACTAAATGAACCTGACACAGGCAAATATGTCGCCATCTCCCCTAACGACGTCATTAGAAAGAACACCATCGCTCCAATAACTGCATAGGCAATCAAAGCACCCAATGCACCTGCGTCATGTATAGCTCCACCAGAAGTCATGAATAGACCAGTTCCTATACATCCCCCAATGGCAATCATTGAAATATGTCTATCTTTTAATCCTCTTTGAACACCGTCATTTTGTTTATTATTCTTTTTCATAGAAGCTCCCTTTCCTTCATAAGTAGAGGCTAACTTGTTACCACATCAATGCATATCATTGTTGTAGATAAATTTGGTATAGATGATATAAAAGTGAAATAATATTAATATCATTTTACTTTTATATCACTTGTCTTTATATCTGTATCAATAATGTAAAAAGTGGTTACATACCTTTAAGATATGCAACCACTAATGTTTATCTATATAAGGTAGCACATCACATAAAGTGACAGTACAACTTCTATTCGAAAGTTGTCCCAACAATGCTAACTTATGGAATTAACATCATTTCGGCATTATTACCTTTCACTTATTCAACACATGTCCCATACGACTTCTGATAAGTTAGTCATTAATAATGCAACCTCTAACTCTATTTATTATATTAATTTGTAATATACATGATATACTTTATATTTTCAAGTTTATCTATGCTTTTTTAAACGGATTTCATCAATAACATTCCAAATAAATTCATCTTTTTCAACTGATTCTTGTTTTTCAGAACCATATTTTCTTACATTTACTTCTTGATTCTCTACTTCTTTGTCACCTACAACAATTTGATAAGGTATTTTTTTCATTTGAGCTTCACGAATTTTATATCCCATTTTTTCATTACGGTCATCAATTTCAACGCGGACACCTTGCGATTTTAGTTCATCTTGTAAAAGTCTTGCATAATCATAATGTAAATCTACATTTACAGGAATAATTTCAACTTGCATTGGCGCCAACCAAGTTGGAAATGCACCTTTTGTTTCTTCTGTTAAAAATGCAACAAAACGTTCCATAGTAGAAACTACACCGCGGTGTATAACTACAGGACGATGTTGTTCTCCATCTTGACCAATGTACGTTAAGTCAAAACGTTCTGGTAAAAGAAAATCAAGTTGTGCTGTTGATAGAGTTTCTTCTTTTCCCATAGCTGTTTTTACTTGAACATCTAACTTAGGTCCATAGAATGCTGCCTCACCTATAGCTTCTTCATAAGTTAAACCTAATTCATCTGATGCTTCTTTAAGCATGGATTCAGCTTTTTCCCACATTTCATCATCATCAAAATACTTGTGCTTATCTTCAGGATCTCTATAACTCAATCTGAAGCGATAATCTTCAAAACCAAAATCTTTGTACACATCCTGAATCATATTAACTACACGTTTAAATTCTTCCTTAATTTGATCAGGTCTAACGAAAATATGGGAATCATTCAATGTCATTCCTCGAACACGTTGTAAACCTGATACTGCACCACTTGCTTCGTAACGATGCATAGTACCCAATTCAGCAATACGTATAGGTAATTCGCGATAAGAATGGGGTTTATTTTTATAAATCATCATATGATGTGGACAGTTCATTGGTCTTAAGACCATCGCTTCGTCTTCATCTAACTTCATTGCTGGGAACATATCTTCTTGATAATGATCCCAGTGACCAGATGTTTTATATAAATCAACATTGGCTAATACCGGTGTGTAAACATGATCGTATCCCATACTTACTTCTTTATCGACAATATAACGTTCTATTTCCCTACGTATTGTAGCACCATTTGGTAACCATAATGGTAAACCAGCACCAACGAGTTGATTGTTTGTAAACAATTCTAAATCTTTACCAATTTTACGATGATCACGCTCACGACGTTCTTCCAACATTTTTAGATGTGCTTTCAAATCTTTTTTGTCAAAGAATGCTGTACCATAAATTCGTTGTAACATTTTATTATCACTATTTCCACGCCAATAAGCACCAGCTGTAGATAATAGTTTGAACTCTTTAATCTTAGAAGTTGAAGGTACGTGTACACCTCGACAAAGATCAGTAAATTCACCTTGAGTATAAAGTGTTACGCTCTCATCTTCAGGAATTGCATCAATAAGTTCTAATTTATAAGGGTCATCCTTGAAGAAGTCTTTTGCTTTTTCTTTACTAACTACTTCTCTTACAATTTTATGATTTTCGTTCACAATTTGTTTCATTGTTTTCTCAATTTTATCAAAATCATCCGATGAAACCTTATCATCCATATCAAAATCATAATAGAATCCGCCTTCTATTACAGGACCAACACCAAATTTAACGTCTCCGTATAAACGTTTTAATGCTTGTGCCATTAAATGAGCTGTTGAATGACGAAGTACTTCTAACGCTTCTTCACTCCCAGGCGTAATAATTTCAATAGCTCCATCTTGTTCTAAAGGGCGTGTTAAATCTACAAGTTGACCATTGAATTTTCCCGCAACTGCTTTTTTTCTTAATCCTGGACTAATTGATTGAGCGATGTCTTCTGTAGTAGTCCCTTTATCAAATTCTTTTGTATTACCATCTGGAAATTGAATATTAATTTGATTCATATTTTTTCCTCCTATTTAATAAAACATCTGATCGTTGGCTTATTGAATAAATTAACTTTACTGAGCATAAAAAAACTCGTCCCTAGCAAGGGACGAGTTTGTCGTGGTACCACCCTAGTTAAGTATATGAAAAGCATACGTGACCAGTCATATACTATACTTTACATAAGATAACGGTCTTGAGCCGGATATTCATTACAAATATCAATATTAACGAAGTAGTAATAATTTAATGTGTTAGCCATATTCTCATCAATTAATGACTTTCTGTGTAACAGAGATTAAATTATCGTATCTTCAATAGTTTCAACGATTAAGATTTATCTCTATTATACACCACATACTATAAAATTCAATTGTTTCTAAAATTTTTACCAGTCAAATAATAAGGTGTGGATAAAGTCTTAATTCTTTCAATAATTCGTGCTGCTTTAGTCTTTTCAGTGCCATCTCTAGTTATTGAAAGATGATGCTCAAGTTCACTATAATTAAAGTTAGAACTAAAAAATGTAGGAAGTTCATGTACCATTCTATAATGTAATAAAGGACCAATCACTTCATCTCTTACCCACGGTGTGACTTCTTCTGCGCCAATATCATCTAACATCAAAATATTAGCTTCTCTCACACGTTGTAATTTTTTCTCAAAACTACCGTCTTTAAAGCCACCTTTTAAAGTGCGAATAAATTCTGGTAAATATACAATTGTTGATGAAATCTTTTGCGATTTAAGTTGATTTGCAATAGCACCCAATATGAATGATTTTCCTGTACCAAAAGGACCATATAAATATAATCCCTTTACTTTTTCATCGTTAGTAATTGCTGTACAGATTTGATCAGCTGCCATTGCTACATCAAGTCTCTCTCGATTATTCATATAAATATCTTTGAGCTTTGCATGAAGTGTATCTCTTTGCATATGGTGAGATGTAATAAGTTGTGAATCAAATCGTTCCTCATCATGTTTAATTTTACACGGGCAAGGTAGATATCTAATTTTGATTCTTTCATTTTCAATATATAGTTCAGGAACATGTCCTTTTACAAAATTCGGACAATCATCATAGCGATGACCATCATAGACTTTTTGTTGATCTTTATACTCTTGAAGAACATTTAAATCTTCGTCTATCATCTCATTAGTTATATTACTACGATTTTTCTCAAGAAAATGTTTAACGTCAGTATCATTGATTACATCTTGTTTTATTTTTTGTATACGTTTATCTAGATTTTGAGAATCGCCCATGATATTTCTGAAACTTTTCATTAGTTATCTTCCTCCTTCCACTTTTGATTTAACTTTTCAAGAAATGCTTGTCGATCTTTTTCAAGAGTGTCATCATTTATATCTTTATTTTCTTCTTGATCGTCCCTATTTTGAAGCCATTTAGGTGTCTTTTCTTTGGATAAAAATTGATTTTGTCTTCCACGATTGTTCTGTCGTTTATCATTAGAGTGTGTTTCGTAATTTTTAGGTTGATTAACTTGTAATGCATATTCATATGCTTGTTTGGCATTTGAAATGCCAATTTTCTTCCAGTTGGAAGCAATTTCAAAAATATAAGATTTTGGCAACTTCATATCTTCTTTTAGCATAACAAACTGTAAAAGTATATTGATTACACCAAAATTCATTTTTTCACGATTAATCAATTCTTCTATCATACTTTTTTGCGATTGTGTAGGTTCTGAATCAGACCAACTTGCTAACATATCAATCGGACTTGTTTCATCTAGCAGTTGTAACCAATCATTTGTTGTATCTTTCGCTTGTCGATCCTTTTTTTCATCGTTAATTTTATTTGTTTGATGCTCTAATTTTGGTAATTGATTATCATGTTCAATCAGGTAATAAGTTCTAGCTTGCTTACGCATTTCTTCAAAAGATAATTGTTGTGCACTGGTAATGGAACTTAATATAACATTTTTCATACCATCTTCAGTAATCCCATAAAGTGTCGCAAGTTGTATAATCAAATTCTTAGCTTCTTTATCGATAATTTCATTACTAATAAAATGGTGGTTCAACATCTGTCTCAACATTTCAAAATCAAAAGTTTCATTAGATAAATCTATACCATCGTAGTGTTTGATTTGCTTTAAATTAATTTGATCTGAAACATTTACTTTTTTAGGTACGTTGAATACTTCTGTAAATTTTCTAGTTGTCTGTTGATATTTGCTTAAATCTTTCTCATCTTTTTCGAAATAAGATTTAAGTGCTTGATAACGTTTTTTATCAACCTCACTAAATAAAAATACTGATAACATAGGATCATTAAAAAATTGATAGGCTGTTGGAGGCTGAATTAACTCATAAACAAAGTGAGAGTACTTTTCTTCATGCCTTACAAATGTTTTAATCAATCCAATAGCCTCTAAATTGTCCATTTGCTCCCTGAAATCTAATAAGTTAATTTTTAGTTCATTCATGAATATATAATGCGTTAACCCGAGTTGTTGACTTTCATCTATGAATTGACTCATAAAATGATAGAGTCCTATTGATTCAACTCCGATTAAAGGGGTAAATAATCGATTTAAAATATCTAAATGTTGTGAAGTGAATTCGAAATGTGTAATCACCTCAAATCCATCTTGTGGTTTTAGACCATATTCATAGGTTTGTAACCCCATCTAAATTCATTTACTGGCTTCTTTATTTATCACTCCGTTTATTATCACTCAAGATTCCTTGCATTGATTCTAAGAGTTGATCAACATCTTTGAATTCTTTATATACAGATGCAAATCTTACATAAGAAACTTGGTCAACATGCATTAACAAATTCATAACATGCTCTCCAATTTCTCTAGAAGAAATTTCAGTTTGCCCTTCATCTCTAAGTTGCCACTCCACTTTATTAGTTATGTCTTCAAGTTGTTGATAACGTACTGGTCGTTTCTCGCAAGATCTTACTAAACCATTTAATATTTTTTCTCTTAAAAATTGTTCTCTAGTCCCATCTTTCTTCACTACTATTAATGGACTAACTTCAATATGTTCAAATGTTGTAAAACGCGTTCCGCAATTTTCACATTCTCTTCTACGTCTAATCGCATTGGCCTCATCTGCATGTCTTGAATCAACCACTCTGGAATGTGTAGAATTACATTTTGGGCATTTCATATATGTCACCCTCCCAAGTTTGATCACCGTACATTATACTATAAAAGTACTGTGTAAAAAAGAAAGGTCAATTGCAACTATAAATGAAAGAATGTAATGATACATTGTTAACACCACCATGTGTAAAAAAGGAAAAAATGTCTTATAAATAAAGGTTTTAGATTGCTATGTTATTTATTAAAAATATTACATTTTAACGTGATTAACCATATTAAATGAATTTCAACCATTTAAATGTACTACACAATTTTATAAATACAACCAAAAGTACCATTATTAAATTATAATTTGAAAGATGATTCGTTAAAAAATCACCTCATTTCAAATTCATCTCAACTTGATTAATAAATAATGCTTTTGGATCATTTTTCTATAAGGAAAGTATCTAGGAATATGTCAAACGCACATTGGTTATAAACAATAACATAAATGGTGCTTCAACTTTGTTTAGGATTATTTGTATATAAATAAACCTGAGATAATATGGCTATCTCAGGTTTAGTGTAAGTATAAATATTTATTTAAATGGCTTTTACCATTGCTTTATCATCAATTAATTGTCCAATTTTGTCAGCTACTTCAACAACCCTATTCGAATAACCCCATTCATTATCATACCAAGCGATAACTTTCACCTTATTTTGTCCCATAACCATCGTAGATTGAGAATCAATAATTGCTGAATGAGGATTTGTGTTAAAGTCTACAGAAACTAAAGGAGCTTCTTCAACATCAAGAACACCTTTTAAATCGGCATTTTTAAATGCATCATTGACTTGTGTTACTGTAACATCTCGTTCTAAATCAACAACTAAATCCACGAGAGAGACATTTTTTGTTGGTACTCTTAAAGCCATTCCGTGAAGTTTACCTTCAACTTCAGGCAATACTTCTTTAAGTGCTTTAGCAGCACCTGTTGAGGTTGGAATAATACTTTCATTACAAGAGCGTGCTCTCCTTAAATCTTTGTGTGGATTATCAATATTTTTTTGATCATTTGTTATCGCGTGAACAGTTGTCATAAGACCATTTATGATTCCAAATTTATCATTGAGAACTTTTGCAACTGGACCGATACAATTAGTAGTACAAGATGCATTACTAAAGATATCGTATGTATCAATATCAAGTTGATTATCATTAACTCCTTTAACAATCATTTGAACGTCTCCACCTTTAGACGGGCCAGTGAGTAATACCTTTTTAGCACCTGCATTAATATGAGCAACTGCTTTATCTCCGTGATTAAATTTACCTGTCGCTTCTATAACAACATCAATATCCATCTCATTCCATGGTAAATTTTCTGGATTGCGATCAGAAAGTAATTTAATTTCATGTCCATTCACTTTAATACCATTTTCAATCGGTTCAACTTTTTTATCATAAACTCCATGCGTCGTATCATAATTAAGTAAATGTGCAATTGTTTCTGGTGGATAACTAGCGTTAATCGCTCTCACATTTAAATTTTTATTATTTAGTGCTATTCGTAACACCATTCTACCTATTCTACCCATACCGTTAATTGCAATATTCGTTGCCATTCAAAGCACCCCTTGTTTTATATGTTATACTTTATGCAAATAGTATAACATATTAATTTTTAAATGAAAGCGTTTGCTGATATATTTATCTATAAATATTAATTAAGCTTTATCATTTATAAGATTTCGATTCAAAAATTGATTATATAATTGAATAAATAAGGATTCTAATAAAGCATCTGCTTTTGGATTTACTCTATATAGATTAATCGTTTTTAAGAAGGCGTTTGATTTTGTGAAAATCACATCATCCGAATATTATCATTAAGCAATTTTTCTACCAAAAAATAAAGGCTGTGTGTAGGCATAAACACTATTTTCAACATCATATTGGGATGATATAATGTTGCACCACGATGATGTCTGAATTCAGTATCGGGAATTGTTACAACAATATCATTCATATATTGTGACATATCATGTGTGGGGATAAGTACTGAAGTTTCCTTTGGTAAAGTAAGTTGCGTCATATTATAATTTTTATACATAAGGAACCTCGTTAATTGAGTTTAGTGATGTTTATTAAATTATACGAATAGCCTTATTTTTTAAGTATTTCAATGTAACATTACATAACAAAGACAAAGTGTTATGACGAGACTCTTGAAGGCACAGAATAAGCTGAAGTTGTCAACTAAGAAAGCGAACCAACAATACGAAGTATTATAAATAAAGAAGCCAGTAAATGAATTTATAAAAAACTCATTTACTGGCTATTTTGCTAGGAATTATGTCCCAGCTTTTTTGCCTCTATTTGTTAGCGTTTAATATGTAATTATTTATAATACATACACTTTGTGATAACAAAATAAAAGCATTCTATACAATTTTCATTATATTTACTATTCACTCTCCGATTGAATATACCCTTCTTCTTCAAGTAATTTTTGTAAATTTTGTTTAAGTTCTAATTTATCACCTAGATTATCTATCACATGATCTGCCATCCTACTTTTTTTATCTATAGATATTTGACTATAAACACGTGCTTTAGCATCTTCTAATGATAAATTATTCCTCTCCATTAAACGATCGATTTGAATACTTTCAGATGTGTAAACCACCCAAACTTCATCTACAGTATCTTGTAGTTCATTTTCGTACAACAATGGGATATCCATAATTACATGATATCCATGTTCTAGATAATTGTTTTTCTCTTGTTCCATTATCTCTCTTACAATAGGATGAACTATTTCATTAAGAGCCTCGCGTAAGTCAGGATGATTAAAAACTATCTCTCCTACATATTGACGATTCATCTCACCATTTTCGTCAATTGCTTCTTCCCCAAAAACCTCTTTAACTTGTTCAAGACCCTTAGATCCTTTTTTAACTGCTTCGCGTGAAGCAATATCAGCATCTACGATTTTAAACCCATATGCTGTTAATAATTCTGAAACAGTTGATTTTCCAGTGGCAATACCACCAGTTATCCCAATCACTTTAGACATTATTTCACTCTTCCTTTATCTCTGACAGTTTGGGCAAAAATGACTATTTCTACCAGCTATCACTTTTGTTTCAATCGAATGACCACAAACCTTGCACTTTTTTTGTTTATATACATTTAAATGTAATTGCATTTGTCCAGTTTTACCATCTGCATGCCTATAATCTGAAATACTAGTACCTCCATATTTTATACCCTCTTCTAAAACTTCTCGAACATAATAAAAGAGGGATTTTCTTTCTTGTTTAGTGAGTGAATTTGTAATTTTATCCGGAGTAATACCAGCTCTGAATAAAGCTTCACAGGCATAGATATTTCCAGCTCCTGCTATAACGCGATGATCAAGAATCGTTTGTTTTATTGGTTTATTCTTATATTTTTTCATAGTCAAGCATTCTAAATAGTGTTCAAATGCTACCTCTTCAAATGGTTCTGGAGCGATTTCTAATAAAGATGGATAACTATCAAAATTGACTATATTTCTGATTTCTCCAAATCGTCTGATATCAGAATAGACTAATTTTTGATCATTATCCAAATCGAAAATGACTTGCCAATGCTTTCGATAATTCGGTGTACTTATCTCATCAAGGTTATTAACAACAAAGAATCCGCCTGCCATACCTAAATGACTAACTAAGATTCTATCATCGTCATGATCCGCTATATAAAAAATAATGTATTTACTTCTTCTTTCAACTTTTTTTATAACATAACCTTCAGTTAGTTTTTTAAAAGTATCTAATTCCATACCTTTTATAATCGTCTCACGGTTATTATTTTTACCGTTAATTACATTTTTAGCAAAAGTTACTTTCTCTATTTTTGCACTTTTTATAAATGGCTCAATACCTCTTTTAACATGTTCAACTTCAGGTAGTTCAGGCATGATATTATCCTTTCTTTATTTAGCATCGTACCATGTTGCACCATAATTCGAATCTACTTTTAAAGGTACATCGAGCACTAATGCTTGTTCCATAATTTCTTCTACAAATTTACTAAAATCTTCTACTTCTGATTTTGGTATTTCAAATATGAGTTCATCATGAACTTGTAATAATAACTTAGCATGATATTTAGTTTCTTTAATCTTTTCACTGAATTTAACCATTGCTAATTTTATTATGTCAGCTGCACTACCTTGTATGGGTGTATTCATTGCTGTTCTTTCTGCAAAACTTCTTAAATTAAAGTTTCTACTTGTTATATCAGGAATGTATCGACGACGATGAAGTAGTGTTTCCACATAACCTTGTGCTTTAGCATCTTTAACAATATCTGACATATATTGTTTTACACCTGGAAAACTAGCTAAATAATCATCAATAAATGCTTTAGCTTGTTTTCTAGTAATACCCAAGCTCTGACTCAATCCATAATCGCTGATACCGTATACAATACCAAAGTTAACAGCTTTTGCTTGACGTCTCATCAAACTATCAACCTGGTCAGATTCAACATTAAATACTTTCATTGCTGTTGCAGTGTGAATATCATGTCCGTTTATAAATGCATGTTTTAAACTTTCATCTTGCGTAATATGAGCAAGTACACGTAACTCGATTTGTGAATAATCAGCAGATAAAATCACACTATCTTTAGAAGTTGGTTTAAAGGCCTTTCTAATCTTTCTTCCTTCTTCTAATCGTATAGGTATATTTTGTAAATTAGGATCTATACTTGATAATCTACCAGTTTGAGCAAGCGTTTGATTAAAACGTGTGTGAATTCTATGATCTTTGCTTATTACTTTTTGTAATCCCTCTACATACGTAGATTGCAACTTAGCAAGTTGTCTATATTCTAAAATATCATCTATAATTGGATGCTCACCTTGTAGTTTTTCTAATACGTCTACAGCTGTTGAATAGCCCGTTTTAGTCTTCTTAATGACAGGCAATTGTAATGTTTCAAATAAAACAACACCTAATTGCTTAGGAGAATTGATATTAAACGCTTCACCAGCCGACTCATGAATATTGGAAATTAATACATCCAATTTTTTTTGAATTTCGGATTCCATTTCTTTCAAATCATTGATATCTGTATATATACCAATTTCTTCCATTTCACTTAAAATTCTTGCTAATGGTAATTCTAAATCTTTCAACAGTTCAACTTGATTATAATCTTCTAACTGTGATTTCATGATTGGAGTTACAGCTGCTATAGCTTCTGTCACAGAGGCAATGTGTTCGTTTAGAATTGGTTCTTCAGGTATATGATGTTTCTTACCTTTCCCAAAAATTGTAATATTATCTTTTACATAATTTTGTCCATATAAACTTACCACAGATTTAACGTCATCAATAGAACGTGATGGGTCAATAATATAGCTTGCTAACATAACATCAAATTCAATATTTTCTATATTAATCCCTAATCGATGAGCAGATACATAAGTTTTTTTTGCATCATAGACAATTTTAGTTGTATTTTTATCTTCAAGCCATTGAACTAAATGTTTATAATCCTTTACATCCTCAGCATTTATCACTACATGTTGA
>Ga0181466_1000011_pt1 | contig 41687 bp, 49 predicted proteins | sample InSIn4gowninarea_FD_119078 | JGI IMG/M metagenome (GOLD analysis project Ga0181466, IMG submission 119078) | Clean room microbial communities from NASA Spacecraft Assembly Facility at Jet Propulsion Laboratory, Pasadena, California, USA -... ... | reverse complement strand
CCATCGACAAGGCCATCAAGCAAGGTTTCATCAAGCTAGACTACGAGATCTGCCACGAATCAGTGAACAAGGTCAACGCCGCAAAGTCTAAACGGGTTGCAGCCGAGCTCCTAGCGCCTGCTCTTTCGGGGTCATGTGCACTGTTATCTTTCTATGACTCCAGATCAAAGCTCCTTCGTGTAGCCTGCACCGGTGACTCCCGTGCCGTCCTTGGCCGACGTGGCGCGAGCGGCAAGTGGACTGCAACAGCGCTGAGTGTGGACCAGACGGGTGGCAATGAAGAGGAGGCGGAGAGGATGCGTAAGGAGCATCCAGGTGAGCCGAATGTGGTGATGAATGGCCGAGTTCTCGGTGGCCTGGAGCCAACGCGCGCTTTCGGCGACGCGATCTACAAGTGGTCATTGGAGACTCAGGAGAAGATCAAGAAGCACTACTTTGGGAGGAGTGCAAGCAGGTTGATGCGGACACCACCATACGTGACGGCTGAGCCGGTTATCACGACCACGAAAGTCGAACCCGAGAAGGGGGACTTCGTCGTCATGGCTACAGATGGGTTGTGGGAGATGTTAACAAATGAGGAGGTTGTGGGATTGGTCGCCGAGTGGCTGGAACACCAATCCAAGCTCCCTTCCAAGTCATTTGCTTCCGCATCCGGCTCGCCGACTTCTCACGCATCATCCATGAACCAGGGCTGGCTGAAGTCCTGGTTCTCACAGCAAAAGGGCATGACGCTACCGGTGGAGCATCATGAGGGCGAGGACAAAGGTGGGCAGCGAGCGCCGATACGACAGCAGCAGTGGGGCGTCACTGCCAAGGAGAGCGAGAGGTTTGTGGTGGAAGACAGCAATGCAGCAACGCATCTCGTGAGGAACGCGCTCGGCGGCAAGGATAGGGATCAGGTTTGTGCATTGTTGACGTTGCCAAGTCCATACTCGAGGCGGTACCGGTAAGCCCCTCACATGAGATATCCTGTGCTTGGCACATACTGACACATTGAATAGAGATGATTTGACTGTCGAGGTCATCTTCTTCGGCGAGGGCGAGAATACTGGGACGGTTACCCTGAACACAGAAGCGAGCGCATCCGGCGGCGAAGTCAAGGCTAAGCTTTGAAGATCTCTTCCGCTTGTTCCTGTTATATCAGTGTAGAGCCAAGATACCCGGGACTGCCCTCTATTCTGCTCGTTGGACGCTTTGCCGGGATCTTCTTTGTCATTACTTCGTTCAGTGTGGCCTCACGTTTCGGCCATCGTACCTGCATGTTCGGCGTCACGGTGTTGCTAGAAGACAGCTGAGTCATAGATTTACTCTGTTTCCATCCGCAGCCGTCATTGCAGTTCCCATAAGCGCATGCAGCCGGATGACAACGCAGGCTTATCTTCTACAGTGGGGAGCGGTGCGGGTGGCTGGGAGCCACTGGTGAGATAAGCTTTGAGACAAAAGTCTTCCTCGGTTCTCTCGTTCTTTCTTTTCGCTTCACCCTTCTTCTCACAGGTCTAACAATCAGCTAACAGCGGAAGTAACAAGTAACAACAGCAAGGCAACACTGTAACACTAGATCTTATAACAGATCAAAAGGCACACACGATCTAGTAAAACAGTAACAAGCTGTAACATCTTCCGCCTTACATCCACGATCCATTCATCTGTATCTTAAAATGGACTTGGCGCGCTTCCAGAAACGACGAATTCGGCTTTCCTCTCTTATGGCTACATGGGATCGTTCTATGACCATTGCGAGCCCATGTACGACTCCGCTCCATGTGCTGCCTCCCCTGTGGTCGGAGTTCGTTGCCTCCTGTCTCTGTTCACGCCTGCAAATAACACAGTAACATTCAAAGCATACATAACACACAAGCGTCTCGGTAGAGTCTGCGCAAACGGAGCTGGAGGCATTTTACACGGCTCAAATCAACCAAGCCGAAGACAACCCGGCCGCATTCAGGAAGAAATCGAAGTTCCATACCGAATAGGCACATCGGAGTTCATCGCCGCCCACATTCCCCTGGTTGGAAAATATGTTGGTGCCGAATGCCCTGTTTGGTTGAGTTGAATATGCGGGTAATGCACCCATGCGGCCCAAATAATACAAGATGCGCCGTAACTCCAACTATCTTACGGATTCAACGGAGGCCATCTGTTCACTCGAACCCTACCGTCGTGACTCACCTCGTCAATTTGTGATCCACACCGTCTGCAAGAAGTCTCAAGTCGCGGTTGCTGAGCTCAGATCTTTATAGAGGTACCGTCGAGCGCCATTACTGTCCGAGTCGAAGCACGCTTCAAACCCTTCTTAGGGCGAACATGGTTCGCCTGTATACCAGCTAGGTAGAATCCACCGCACAACATTTCTGGACCGACAACGCCCAGGGCAGCAGGGCTCAGCAAGACAACCAGTCTCTAGGAGCAAACATCGACCTTATCATGTCCATCAACAGCGACGAGGAATATAGCTATCTTAGTGGAAACCTCCAAGACGCGATGGTGCGCCCCCTCGCCGGACATGTCGATGACTTCTGTCGGCAGAACCAGAACGACCCAGATGTGCAGAAATATCTTCTCATGCACCGGACACTGAAGCACAGCCAGTATCAAGGGCTTAATGCAACTCAGCGAGCCGATCTCCAGGACCTATTCGATTTCCTTGCCAGTCGGATATTGTCCGAAAACGTCGACGTAGTCTTCACCACCGGGGTCAAGGCCGTACCGACTGGGATGGAGGGCGGATCCATGTCTTCTACCAGACTCACATCTATCAAAGCCTCAAGCAAAGGGAGCGGCCATAAACGGGACATTCGTCTTGGCGACGTGGTGGTCAGCAGCGACAAGAAGAAGGGAGGAGTGGTGGTGTACGACTTCTGGAAGAGGCTAGGAAGAAGAAGAAAGAAGAATATGATGATGAATAGCAGCGGTAAAGAGACACTGATCCGAATTGAAGACTCGTTTAATTACAATCCAAGAGAAGCTTGCTATATACAAGAAAACGTTACGAATCGAACGCTGTTTCAGGCCAAAAATACACGTTAATCAACCCAGCATGTGTAAACAGCGTGGTTGCGGATTTTCGACTTCGGTGTTACAATCGTGCGGCTGTGTTAAAACACGGAAGGCAGCACTGCCAACACGGCATCTACTCCGACGTTACACCAACTGCCGCGCTCACAGGGCTGTTTGTGCATGCAGCTACTCCACGCGCAGCTTGGAACATCCTTCGACACAAAGAGCTTATCGAGGTAGGTCAGGCAGGAGCGTTTGGCGGGAATAGGGTCCCTGTTTCATTAAGCGTGGCTGACAACGATGTAGATCCGCCATTTTGAAGTGCAGCTCATCGATCGGCCCGAATAGGCAGTAATCGCAGACGTGTCTTCCGCTCTCGCGCAGGTCTTTGCCGAAAGAGAGCTATACACCACTTACGGCCTCATCATCTCCCTCCGCTCTCGTCGTTGTGCCCTTCTCTCGGGACCCCTCGCCCATTTTCCTAACTACTCCCTTCCTCTCGATCCCAGCCTGTTCCCGGGCGAGGTCTCCAACGTCTGAGACATTCCTTATTCCCTCTCCCGCTCACTCACTCCTGAGCCGGCCATCCTCCCGGCTCGTATAACATATTTCAAACCGCGCGGCAAGAAGCGCAAGTTTACCAAGCTTACAGGATCTCCCTTGGCGGCGAAGAAGAACAAGAAGAAGAAGCAGAAGAAGCATCCAGAGGAGCCGGCCGAGAAAGCCGCGCCGAAGAAGGTGATGGGTACGCTTTTTGTCGCCTGAGGATGGTAAGGAATCATTCGTTTTCCAATGGTTAGTTCTACCTCCTATCTATGCCATAACCGCACATGCATAGAACCGGCCTGTATCATCATCGAGTCGTGGTGATGGAATGCCTCAAGGAGTGTATGCAAGGACAAAGAGAGATGTGTATGTGAGTTGAAGCCATCATGCAGAACACAGCGGTCTTCATTGAAATCATAGCTAATTCAAAAGTCAGAGAGTCTCTTTCCTCCTCAAGATGATTCTCGACCGAGTCACCACGATCGCTGAAGACTTAGCGGAACTGAAAAAGACGGCCGCAAGAGTCGATAATATCAACAGGATCGAAGGCAGATTGCTAGCACAGGTCAATATCGGCGACCATGTATCAGCGTGCGAGGTTGCACCGACAGGAGAGTGTTCAAGTGACCCAGACCCGGACACGCAAACCCGCTTTGCGCAACGGACGACCTTTTACAGCCAGAAGGCGGACTTTCCAGGGTGCGTTGAAAACGGCAACTGCAGAGATGGCAGTATCTACCTTTCATTTGAGCTGCTTCGAGCTGAGATGCGGAAGGGACGAGAACTGTTCAGCATGTTAGCAACCTCCTTTATAACGTCTGCCCAAAGCTTGCTACCGATAAAGCGCAGGGCTCACTTATCAAATATCACAGTAAATCAGAATGAGTACGCTTACGTCCTCCGCTTCTCTCTACAGACAGAACAATCTCCGAGTATACCGATGGAGTTACAATATACGTCCAAGCGAGGATCGCCCTTCAACTTACTACCATACCCTATACCCCATCTGATGAAGGCCGACATTGCAGCAACGCAGAGAATGGCTGACCAGATCTCCCGGTTCACTTCAGCCACGCCGATACCCATCATGGGTGTACTCAAAGCACTCTCTCAATCCTACGGTTCCCATTCCTATGTATCGTCTTGTCTGACATTGAATTATAGCGTCGATCTTTGGAAAGAGATGCTACACTATGAGAATTTGCGTCTTGGAAAAACCCGCGGACGATACCTTAGTATGGAGTCGAATCGCTAAACGATACACTTTCTGTCACTCACCTTGTCGCAATGGTCAACGCACCGCATACAATAACCGTCCGATTAATAAATGGGAGTATAGAGACGGCGAGGGCGCTCCGGGGAAGCAGACGGAGGGGAAGCTCGTCTGAGAGCACAACGATGCCCCTACGGTGCCGCGGCGCGTTCTTCGATTCAACAAGGTAGCCTACATGGTTTTCAGGACATACGAGTAAGAATATTACACCTCGGAATGTCTGGTGTTATTACGGCCCTGCGACTTCAAACGCACTACACGGATAGTCCGGACACAAGAGTCGATACCTGATTCACGTTGTAAAGTTAGCAATCTCAACCCTAGCTGGAATCCCTTCTCCGAGAAAGTAGGCGATTGCGCGTTATGTGCGAACCGGACAAGAACACCGATTTGAGGTCTATCGTCTATCGCTGAAGAATTCAATCAGCTAGAAGATCAAGATTAACGAAATTAGGGAGATGGACAGGGGCATTAATCTTATAGAGGCAGTTGAAGAGGAGAGCTCCAATCACGTTGACCTCTTGGGGATCGAGGAAGTATTTAGAGGCTGTAAGTCTACAACCGCTGTAAGTTCACAACGGTTGTTCCAGCTAACTTTTACCAGAAGGTCTCTTGGTCACGCTGTACCGCGCTGCCAAGCTCCAAAAGATGACGACTCCCACCGGTAACAAACCTATAACAAACCTATAACAAACCCACCTATACAAGCCCTAGTATCCAAGTGCTATCGAGCACAAGAAATCGTATCATCGATTATCGCGGCCCTTGCAGAGGCGGGAAAGCTCAGCGGCGCAATAGCTAGTGGGCTTCGCGGGCCCCCGAGTACAACGAAGGGCCGAAGACCAGCGACAAGGGCGGCCCAACGACTAGCAAGTATCGGTACAAGGCGCTGCGAGCCAATAACGAGGTGCCAGCCCTCCCGCCCTGGCTTCGAAACTACGAGACGAGGAAATAACTACTCGAGCGGGGGACAGGCGGGAAGACCCGCATCACCGAACAGCACCTGAAGGCATGCATAGAAAAATATGAGCAACAGCAACCACATTGCGCAACTCTTTACGGAAGAGTGCTTTCAACATCAAATCCTGTACTCGCCCAGGGTTTTTGAAGATATGCTCCAAGTTGCGTTGCTGTGGAGCGCGCGTCCGAAAATGGCGTGTTCGATCGACAATTAAATCGCCGGAACCATTTTCGTGCGGTGTTCAAGGAAACCGCCCCCGATGAGGTGTGCCTCGTAAAGGTTTGGATGAACGGTCAACCGTTAAATGCCGACGGCACTCCCCCAGGACGTTAAGGACTTTGCAGTCTTGCTGCTCGAGCATACGGACAACGCAATGCCTAAGTATCGGAACTACCAGAAGAACGACCTCTATGGCGCAAGGCCAGGAGTCTCAGATCGGTTTCTCATCAAGCGATCCTGCTGGTGCGACAGCATCATCGGACTCGGACGCGAAGCATTGGGAATCAGTACCGATCTGTGGGAATTTCTCTGCGGGGACCAAGTCCCTGACCCGGTCGTGGCAACGCCCGAGAGCTCGCAATACATTAAGAAGGAGAGTACATTTAAAGAAGAGGTATCGACGCAGTGGAGGAGGCCATCAGCTGCCTCACCGAGCGAGGCGCATGGGACGAGCCTGCGGGAGGATCTGACGTCCGACATTGAGACGATTTGGGTTACGCGTTCCGGCGAGCAACGGGTCTACTTCAGTTGGCTCGCGACGATGTACCAGCTGATCCATCGCACCAAGCTCAGGGTCTTCACGGCTACGGCTCGTGAATCTAAGGAAGTCCAGAAGCATTACCTCGTCCAAGTCTTTCCGGAAAACTGGAATCGTGCCTAACAACTGCTCAAGTTCTGGTGCCACCTGCAAGACTCAGGCGCCGGCGTCCTCGTCAACCCGCCTACGAACATTCTGGGACAGTCGGTGGCGCTGTACTACTACACCCACTCCGACTTCATCAGATGGGCAGCGGATCTCGGCTTCACGGTGACTACATCCTTCTACGACTAGAACCTCGCCTCTTGGGGCTCTCCGATCGACGGCGAATGGGAAGCGTTTCATGCATGGAGGCTTAGGATTAGGGTCTTACGGCACGTACTCAGAAGCAAACCGCGATTCGAGGGTTGTTTCGGAACCACGACTCTGGGCACGAATTTCAACAGTGCCTGCTCAGATATCTGCACCATCTTGAGAGTCCTCCGTACCGAGCTGGGGAATGATAAAACCCTTTCGAAAGAGCTCAAAATTCGTCCGCGACTCAACCCTTTGCCAATGGAAACCAGTCTGCCCAGCCTCCAGCTCAACTTCTCGCTGACGGGAACCAGTCCGCGAATCAACCTGACTGGGATGGTCATTTCCAGGACCAGATAAGGGATTATCTGCTTCTGCCCGGTCTCTCCAACCCAGGTAAGCAGCCCTTGACAAAAGAAGACACACCACTTGTGGCCTGGTCTGTCGAACTGGCCTGCCGTGCTAAATAAGACGAGCAGCAGCCGCGCCATCATCAGCACAATCTTTATGAACTAGACTAAATGGCATCACGGCTCATTGCGCTGGGTATCAAAACTTTGACCATCGCTCCAAATCTTCTTGCTACAGCATCTCCCGTTCCTCCATGTCGACTCAGCCGTGATGCATGCAGGTCTCTTGGACAACAATCTTCGGAACGTCACGAAATTCAGCAATAGAGACCACCCGCTCAAGATCGCCATTGTGCATTCTTCTTTCTTCCCCTCTTGGATATCGAAGATGCCAAGAGACTTATAGACTCCTTCGGAATGAGCCATGGATTTGACGTTTACCCCGATCATTGGAGTCTATCCAGTAACACCAATGTCTTCCGTTTCCGCTGCAAAACACGTAACATCTTCGTCGAGACAGGGACAAGAGGAGTCTCTTTTGAACCTCCAAAAGGTCGTCGAGAACTACAAATTGACGGCCAGAGCCCATCGATTATCAATGCAGGACCCACTCAGGTGGAATTACTAGTAACTGGCGAAAGGGACTCAGGAGAGCGCCAAACGATGGCGGAGCTTCAAGAAGAAAAGCTAGAGACCGCCGAGCTCCTCCGTGCTCAGCCGGAACAGATTATCAGGAGTTCCTCAGGAAGCTGCTAATGCTGGACAGCTCTGCTCCCGATCGCAAGCTCATCGTAAACGCCAGCTCATAACCGGGCCCTCGTTCTAATGTCTATGTGGCCGCTCTACGCCTCCGTGAAGGCATCGCTCAAGTCAAAGCAAAATAGCCGCCCATGGGCCTTTGGAGGAAGGCTTCTACGAAAGATCCTGAGTCCTGACAGAAGTTCACGAGGACCCAGCCGGCAAAAAGTACGTTTCGGTGGTGTCAGACCGCGAAGACAGCGCCGGTCTCCTTGAGTCCTTGCCGAGTTCATCAAGTACTCCCCGCGCATCGGCGCGCTTGCGACCAATCTGGCCGACCAAGTGGTAAAGCGACAAGAGAAGGCCATCGTATGGGTGTTGTACCTAATCGAACAGCTGCTCATTGGGGGCATCCCGGAAATGATGGGTATCGACGCTCTACATCAAAACAAACGCACCAAGACGGAGGGGCTGGACTTTTATAGGTGGTAAGAGATGTGGCAATGTTTATATACGTCTGAAAAATGGCGAATCCTTATGGAAACAGGGAACGGACACCGCCTGTGATCGGGGCGGAGACGTGTGTAAGCCCTATTTTGTGCTGACAGGCCTCACGGTGGCTCGTCCCACTGTATCAGTTGCTCGGGACGAGTTCTTATACAGTGCATCGCTGGAGAGGGATAGGTCTTAACATCTCCGCAGTGCTCCGAGAGTTCCACTCATTTGATCGCTCGATCCGGGTGACACAAGCCAAACACGAAGTCATACGTGACGAGCTTGGAAGCGCTTCACCACGCCGCCCACCGTGGCGGAGCTTCAAGAGATGCGAGAACAGTACGTAGAGCACCGCGATCATAGACCGCTGAAGGGGACACGTGTGTTGGTGGAGTCGCCGACACGTATGGAATCACAATCCGGCCCGCACTTTCCAGCTTGGGCAGGCACAAGGATCGTAACGACTGCCTAGGTGATGTATTAAGAATATTTCCTGCTTCCCGTCCGCTTCCACTCTTTGACCCAGACTTCTTCAAACCAACAGCCACCATCATTATGGAGTCTCCGTGCCCTCGTCGATTGGAAAATCAAAATGAAATTCTACGTCCTGTAGCAATATCCCATTACTTGTTCGATAATCACTTCAAAATGAAATTCGCCATCCTCTACGAAGTCTTCCACGAGCGGCAGGCCGAGCCTGCGGAGCTTATCACATGACACCTCGCACAATCATATACCTGGTTAGCAGGCTTTAATGGCGTATGTGGCGGGCTATCAAACCGGAGCATCGACCGGGTGGAGGGCTGGATCTTCTCCTTACTCGAAACCGAGAGATTCGCCAAACCACACTTTTAAGCAGCGCTTAAGCGGGAGACAGCGGACATCCTTGGGGCCCGACGAGAAAGAGCAAGAAGAGGCGTTACGCGAGAGGTTCAGCAAACTGGAAGAATACAACATGTTTTCAAAGCAGGAGGTAAAGCTAGACAAGACAATGCTACTATAACAAGCAGACTCATTCAAACATGTAAAGACGGAAAGAGAGACAGGACATTTGTTCCTACTATACCTAGCCATGGACAAGGGAGAAGAAGTGACAAAGAGAACTTGAGGCGCGGCTCTGGAGCCTGACCCAATAGACTACCGTCTGGCAAACGAACACGCCAGCTTGCTAGTACGAACGTGGCAGAATCTTTGAGTCAACACTGCGGTTATATATCATCGAGGCCCGAATCACGCTGGAGTATCGGCACCTGCGGCCGCTGCTGGTGATATGGGTGGGTGCGGTGAGGACCGAGACGTGTCGAGATGTTGGGCCAGGGGGCGGGCGGCAAGTATCTGTGGAACTCCACTGACAGAGGGAACGCGGCTTGCAGGCAGTGCGTGGTGAACAACCGGCCATGCATCAAACGCGTAAAGCCAGAGGAAGGTGATGTCCAGCTGGTAGTCGTCACCCTTCCTCAGATCCTGCGCTCGCGCTTCTTGATCAAGGATAATGGATACTGGATAACGCGGAAGAAGCTTGAGACGGACAAACCAAAGTGAGTGCTGCCGCTGAGGAGGTAGCCGCAGTCTGTCTTGATGGTTGTTTGCTTGTTTGCTCGGTCTTGTCTGGTGTTGATGGCGTGGGTTGCTGGCGTCTGGCTTGGGTTTGATATCCAGCGTTGGTGACATTGTCCACGCTCAACTCGACGAAGCGCCCGCTCCGCAGCTGCTGGTCACGGACAACGGCCTCGTCAAATTTGTGAGCGCCGAGCGCAAGATTTATGGGGATAAAGAAGGGGATGTAGCAGCGCTCGCGCATATGGGGTAGGCATTATGTCATGTGCACCTATACACATGGAGAACAAATTGAGTGATAGCGATGGAACTTTTTATGTCATATAACGTATGCAATCGTGTCCTACCCGCCGAACAGAGTCTCTACTTTTATCTCTCCGATGTAGAAAGCCCTTCTCAGTACCAATTACGTGCCGCTTTTCGTACCCTCATACGTCCGCAGCGTTCTCAGTCATTGATACAGTAATGCCGTGTATACCATGTCCATAACCCATGCACGCCAGCGCTTGGTCGATGCTTCCCAATGCAACCCAGACCCCGAAAGCCTCCTTCATACGCCTTGCTATGCCATGCTATTTTCCTTCCCTTCTTCCCAAACTCCATGGAAATGCTTTTTCGCGCTTCAAACTAAGCAGCCGTCCTCTGCCGCTTAACCACAGGCCCCAACATCGGGCTCTCGGAGCCATTGCCCTCGACAAAGCCGTTGGCGCGCGCGAGCCAGAGCACGGTGCGCGTGTCGAATTGCTCGATGAAGGCTTCGTCGAGCTTGCGCGCTTTCGCGCCCGCGTAGACGTGATATTCGGCGAAGATGTTTTCGAAAGACTCGCCAAGGGTCTTGCGGAAGGCGCCGACGACGCAGCCGGTGCGGTGCTGTGAGGGCGTTAGATAGCTAACACATTGCAAAGGGATAGGAGACAAAGGAGGAGGTCACGTGCTCACCTTGCCTTTGTTGCAGTGAATGAGAAGCGGATGGTTCGACGTGTCGAGAACAACGTTCAAGACCCGGGTCATGTCGCATTGCGAGACGCGAATGACTTCTTTGTTGGCGGGGAGAAGGATCGTCACGTGCTGGATATCGCGTTGCTTGACGAACTCGACATTGGCCTCGGGATACGGAGTATTAACCAACGTCCTGGAGATGTTAGCATATTTTCTCAGGGGTAAAAATGATGATGGGCCAGCGCCAGGGCGGTGCGAGTGCGGCTTGCGCCTGGTTTGCGATCGCGTGGAGTATGGAAAGGAGTTCTTACAGGATGGTCTTCAGCTTGAGAGTTCCCAGAAAGTCCAAGTTCTCCGGATGCGGGAAGCTGCTGCGATATATCTTGCCCGCGACCACTGCGCCAAAGTTCGGAGGAGGGACGAGAGATTGCAAGCGGTCAGGCCCTGGACCAGCGATGTACTTTCGGGGGGAAGTGGGCGCCGCGATAACTGCTATTGGGAGTCAGGCGCCGCGTTCGCGCGTGTTTAGAAGAGGTCGCGAGGTACCTGCTTCCTCATTTCCAGCGCCAACAACCTCTCCATCATTCGGAACAGTCTCCGCCATAGTCACGATGGTAATCGACAAGTTCGGAGCGGTGCGCTGCAGAAGCTGGTCCTGGACGTACTTGATGAAACTCCTGGAGAATTGCCAGGCCGTGCCGGTGGTGTTGAGAGCCATGTTTGCCATTTGCGCCTGGATTGAACAGAGCCGAGACTCGCTTGGTGTGAATTCACAAGCTGCGCGGTGACGCTACCTCGAGGTGAAGTATACGTTGCCTGGGATACGGTCTATATGCAGATGGAGAGCAAGCCGGTCGGAGTTCTTGGGCAGAAGCGATGTGTTGAAAGAGGTGCCCCTGCACGGCAGAGGAGTGATTCTGCGCGTGAAGAAGTCAGTGAAATCTGCAGGTGAGCTGCTTTTCGCGCCGGAGCTTTATAGGTGATTAAACCTACCTTTATGATCACAGAATCACGGACGGCGCCATTTTGAGTTTTGACTGTGGGAGGTCGAATTTGGGTTCATGGTCGACCGGGGAGCGGGCGCGTATTTGAGCGAGGAAGGAGCGCTCAGACAGACCGAAAAGTCTGGGGGAGCCACAGATTGCGGTAGGAGCACGAGAGCAATTTTGAAGTTCTGCGGGCGAGGTTGAGTTTCTGTGGGTTGAGGAGGCGGAAACACGGTTCACGATGGAGCTTTACTCGGTGTTTTCGGCACGCGAGTACACTTCTGGACGACTTTTTATCGGAATATCGTTGACCCCCTGCTTCAACCCTGCATATGGGGAATGAGGCACGCGAGGTGTTTCTCTGTGTCCTCTAGCTTTCCAGGTCCTTCTCTTCTAGACGTCAGAGTTCCAGCGAATTCTCTTGTGTTGTCGCTCGAGCTGGTATGCCGAGTCTTCCCCGACTTACGCAGGCTTCACTGTGCGGCACTCTGCTGGCGGAAGCGGATATAACGGCGGTTGGATTTCCGTGGTTCTGAATGGCTCGAGGGGTCAAGAGGGGTGCTGGAGCCCAACGGCGCCCCTCACGCGAGCAGACCAAACATGGGAGTCGAGTCTGTGAGCTTCGTGCTTTCCAGCTCTGGGGGAGCCTTCCTAGGCAGTCGTGTGCTTCCTTTTCCTTTTGCGAGTCGTTAATTTTCTCTTGGCTCACGCAGCTTTGCTCGGAGCGGCAATTCGTTTCCCCTGCCCTTGAGCCGCCTGACGGTGCCAAGAAAAGCGCCCCTCAAACAGCTCGCTGTGACACGTGAAAGTGCCCTCGGCGCTGTTCATCTCCCGCTCAGCTCCTCCTGCCATCTTCAATTCCTCACACTCCTGACCTGAAGCTCTATTGCTCGTGCAATTGCTCTCAGCCAACATGGAGATCGCACGTCCAGCTTCACATACCCATCTATCACGCTCCCGCTCCCGCTCTCGCCGCTCCCACCCAAATCTCCACCACCTCTCCCTCGCGCCCCTAAGCTCCACCTACCTCGCCTCCGACACACACGAAGACTACACCGACCGCCTCCCGCGCTCCTCCTACATCCAATCCGCCACCGCACCCACGACCCCCGGCATCCTCTCGCGCTCAACCTCACCAACCCACTCCCGCCGACGCGGCCGCCAAACCGAGAGCCAGCAGTACCAGCACGAAAGCTACTTCCTGACCACGCATCCCAACCCTAATGCGGGCATCACAAAAGCCAAGTCATCCTCCGCGCTCCTAGCGACGCACCCCTCCCGCCTTAACGCCCCCGCCCCTGCCAGCGCTGCGGGAAAGACAGCACTATCCCCCTACGCCCGCGTCCACGCCTCAAAGACCACCGAGCCGGCCGAAGACTCCTGGCTCCACCGTGCGGGCCTCGCAATCGCGACCTCGACGCGCGAAGACAAGGGCCAGTCGTGGCTAGTGCGGCGCGCGAGCTCAACGTCCTCGCTGCCCGGCATCGACGGCGCCGTGGATAGCTACATCGAGCCTCATGCGAACCACAATGGGGTACTCGGGCTCGCGGACGACGAGCTCAGCCCCCAAACGCCGCGGTATAGTCGCCCGGGCAGCAGGTTCGCGACGCCAGGGGTGAGTAGAAGGGGGAGTAGAAGGGGGAGTAGAAGGGGGAGCAAGATCGAGCTCATGACGCCTGCGGCGGGGGTGAAGACGCCCGGTTCTGCTGAGAAGGACACGGGGTACTTTGAGACCGATACAGCCGCGGCCATCGAGCCCGATTTCGTGGGTCTCTCCGGCGAAGACGCAGCAGGCGAAGTCGCAGACGAAGAGGAAGTCGCGCGGCTAGCGCGCGAGGCCGGATTCGGGCTCGGCGGGTGGGTCGACCGCCTGATTGGGTGGAGTGTTTTTCGTGTGCAGGAGGAGGGGGAGGAAGGGGATAGTGAGACGGAGACGGAGGTGGGCGTGCAGAGGAATGCGTTTGAGAGTGAGGAGGAGCTGAGGAGGAGGGTGGAGGAGGAGAGGGAGAAGCGGAGGGAGGAGAGAGAGAGGATGGTGGCGGCTTCGAGGGAGGCTGTCAAGGAGACGAAGGCGCTGAAGGAGGGGAAGGAGGAGGGGGGGTGGCAGGATGCGGCGTGGTTGTTGAGTGTGGCTAGTAAGGTGTTGCTTTAGGCGTTGCTTGCGCAGGTCGTATAGATCGTTGGTTCTTGTGGGTTTGGATATTAGGAACGCGCAGAATGGCTTATAATTTGCCAACCGGCAGACCCCTAGCCCATCTGGCCTTTCTACATATTGGATATTACTTAGCCCCACTTTCCACCATCTCAGTGACCAGTCCTATCCCACCTTCTCCGCCACCGTACCAATCCCATACACATCCACTCCCCTATCCCTCAACAACCTCAACACATCCCCCACCAAATACAAACTTCCCGCAACAACCAGCGGCCCCTCCCCCGCCATCTCCCCCGCCATCTCCCCCGCCACCCTCAACGCCCCCAACACATCCCCCCCAGCCTCCCTCTCCCCCTTTAACCTCACCATTCCCCTCGCCGCATCCAGCAGTTCCCCCGCCCCCATAGCCCTCACCCACGGCATCCCCTCCACAGGCCCAAACTCCGCCGCAACAACGCTATCGCCGTCGCGCAGCAGCGGGCCTAGGATCCCAGCATGGTCTTTGCCAGCGGACATGGCGAGGACGTAGGTCACGGGGCCGGTGGGGCGGAGGTGGGCGTCGGTGTAGGCGCCTAGTACTGCTGCTGAGTCGGCGTTATGAGCGCCGTCGAGGAGGATAGGGGCGGTGCGGGGGATGAGAGGGGCGAGACTGAGGTGCTGGAGGCGGCCGGGGAGGCGGGTTGAGAGGGCGGCGGGGAGGAGGGAGGCTGGTGCGGGAGGTGTGGGGAGGGCGTGTAGGGTTTGGAGGGCGAGGGTGGTGGCGTGAAGGGCGAGAGCTAGATTGGTCCTTTGGTGCGGTTGCTGGGGGAGGGAACTGAGTTGAGGGACTGCGGGGAGATTGTCGATGTAGGATAGGGGGCCGGCGTTGATTGTGGAGGCGGTTTTCTGGATGGCTTGGAGTGCTTCTTCGTCGTTGGTGGCGTCGATGAAGCAGGGCACGCCGGGCTTGAGGATGCCGGCTTTCTCTGCGGCGATCTTTGCGAGGGTGTCGCCGAGGAAGGCTTGGTGATCCAGTCCAATTTTTGAGATGATGGTTACCAGTGGCTGTTCAAGCACATTGGTCGCGTCGAGCCGGCCACCCATGCCAGTCTCTACGACCGCGATCTCGACCTTCTCCTTGGTAAAGACCTCGAAGGCCGTGGCTGTCAGGAGTTCAAACTCTGAGGCTCTGATGTTCTCCTTTTTACTGAGCGAAATGAAGCCGCTGTGGACATCTCGGAAAAGCGACTCGCTGACAGGCCGCTCATTGATCGTGATACAGTCCCACTGGTCAATCAGATGGGGTGACGTGAAACGGCCGCAGCGGACGCCTTGTGCGTGCAGCATCGCGCTGATGGCCGCGCAGATTGAGCCCTTTCCATTGGTGCCGGCCACGTGGATTGCTTTCCATGGAAGTGTTGTGTGTTTGAGCAGGCGGGTGATGCGCTCGAGACCCAGCTCTATCATTGCTGTACTCTATGTCCTCTGTTACGGACACGGACTCATGTTTCATGGGGAATTTTTCCTAGCGCTTGGCATGCTTGAAACGTTCAACGGACGCTTCTGCCTGTTCAGCGGGCTGTTGCTTGGCCCACGAATGCGGTCGAGTCATAGCATGGCAGTTTCGATGTCGTACCTGCAGTAGGAGTTTTGGTGTTTGGCCGGCCTTCGAAGCGGCTGGTTGCGAGCGGTTTCCGCCGGACGATAGCGGGGAGCTAGAGGCAATCACTCGGTGCTGATTGGCTGCTTGGCGGCAGCCCTGTCGCGCGCAGTCTTCACCTTCAGACGTCGCCTCCTTGAAGCCTTACAACCCACCACCGACCGCCCGCTTCAACTATCCGCTTTAAACTCTCCACTCAGCCCTTTCGAGGTGTATTGTCTCCTTCGCTATTCCTGTTCATTCTACTTTGCGCATCATTCCGCTTTTTAACCACGTTAACGCGCCGTCGCAATAATGGGTCTCCCGTAAGTTTTCCCGCCGTGTTTGCCTGGGCGCGTGCCTTCGCGCGCAGAGGCCTCCATCGCGACAACCATCAGCCCTATCACCGCATGCTTACCCATCATCCCGCCGCTGCAGAGTGTGGCGAGCTCCATCACCAGCCGACTCGACCAAGGCCGCCGATAAAGCCGACCCGACCGCGTCCGCGCGCAGTCCCATCCGAAGACACTCGCCGCGCATCAGGCCGGGTCGCAGCCGCGATGTCCGACAGCGAGCTCGCGTCGAATATTTCGACAGCTTCCGGTCTGCGGAGCGGATTCGCCCGCCTCACGCAGGTGCCTTCCAGCCTTATGCCGTGGAGGAAGACGCGTCCTCGTCCGAGGGTCCTGGCCAGAACACAAACCTCCCACCAGTGCCGGAATCAATGAACTACAGCCGCAGCGAAGACGAGGCATCCCGGCCCGCAACCGCAAGCCGGCAACACGACGAGCGCGCCCGCTTCCCCGTCCCACGCGCGCTCAACCCCTTCGCCAGGCCGTCCACACGACCCCGTGACAACCCCAGCGCCATGATCCGGCCGCAGCACTCTTACTCCTACCGGCCTCGCGAACTCCCCGCCTACACACCCAACTTCGCACCCGCGCGCCGCGCCTCCCTCCGCGCGTCCGACTCCCTGCAGCACCCCTCCAATTCCTCCTACTACCCTGGTCCCCTCGAAAACCACCTCGACCCCAGCGGCCACCTCCCAGACTTCCCCCCTCTCCGGCGCATGGGCCGGCGCACCGTCGCCGACGGCCCCCTCCCCTCCAGCTCCCTGCGCGAGTCCTGGAGCCCCGCGACCACAGTCAACGGCCTCGGCGACCGCGAGCGCAGCTTCAGCCCGGGCGACGACAACCTCGCCGACAACTGGGACGCCATGCACAGCACCGTAGCGCCGGACCCGCTCGAGCCGAGCGCAGACTCCAGCTTCACGTCCGCGGCCGCCAGCGCGTCATTCTCAGCCACAACCCGGCACTCGAATAACTCGAGCCGTAGCTCGCGGCGCTCCGGGTCCGGGTCGGCTAGCTCGGCTAGGACGCATATCACGGTCCCCTCAGATGTGGAGAGGTACGCGTGGACAGTGACGCAAGTGTGCGACACGTCTGAAGACGGAGGGTCAGAGACCGAGGCGGATGAGGGGGAGGCGGGGATCTCGCCGCGGTCGCGGAATCCGATGAGGCAGGTGCTGCTGGAGGAGCGACGCATGCGGCGGAGGTTAGAGGTCGCAGAACAGGCGGTGCTTGAGCGGCCGCCACGCAGGGAGCCGGTGAGGTATTCTGCTGGGACGAGGGAACGGAGTGAGGAGGCTGGGGAGGCGGTGAGGGGTTATTATGGCCGTGGAGGGGAATACGCGCTGATGGAAACGCGGACGCAGTTGGATGAGCTAGAGAGCAGGGAAGAGAGAAGCAGGGAGATTGAGGCGGAGGTGCACCAGGTGGCGCTTAGGGAGGAACTGAGGTCGCAGCTTGCAGAGAGGAGGAGGTTGGAGGAGGAGCGGAGGGCGTTGGAAGAGGAAAACGAACAGCTGCAGCCGCAGCAGCCGCTAACACAGACGTTCGATCCGGAGCTCGAGGAGATGCGGAGTCTGCTCGAGAGGATCGCGCGTAGGGACGACATCCCGGAGGAATGGTGGATGAGCGTTGGCCTGGTGCCTTCGCTGCCGAGGCGGGTCATTGAGAGGCTGGCGAGGGAGAGGTTGTAAGCACGCTCGCAACCGACGATTCAGGACTGGTAAACTGAGTTGGGCTGGGACGAGTCGAGCTTTTCAGCCGCTTTGGTGGAAGTACCCGTGGCTTGCTTCGGATTGCTTATGGAGATCAGCTGGCTGATCTAATCGAGGAGGGAGTGTTGGTGGTGGAAAGGACACTGTCTTTCTCTGGCATGATACCTGGTTGGTTTCCTGTTTACGAATGGTCTGGTGCTGTATGACATACACGATAATTCTGGTTCTCGCTTTCTGAGTTACGTTTTTCACTTCATAGTTCAGACAGACAGCGCTTGCTTTCATTTAACTGTCTTACGGTACTTTCTAAAAGTGGATTCCTGCGTATAAGATTGGGTTGCTTCCCGTCACTTCTGTAGTATCCGGTATGTAACGCTAGACTAAATCGTACTTCAGCAACAATACGGATTGCAACATTGGATATTTAGACAGGCCGCACTGAGCAGTGTGTCTTTCGTGAACGCTGCTCTCTCTAAGCACATCAAGCGCTTTTCTAAACCTGAGCCTAAACAACGGCATATCCCCCTAATCCTCACACCCTTACCCACCCCCCTCCCCCAGCCCAAACATCTCCACCGAATTCCTCCACGCCGCCTCCGCCACAACCTCGACCCCAACCCCCTTCACCCCCGCAACGACCCACGCCACCGCCGCCACGCTCGCCGGCTCATTCCGTCCCCTAACCACGGCGCCCTTCGTCCACTTCTCCTTCTTAACCGCCTTTCTCTCTACCACAGGCACGAAACCCTCCAAATACTTCGCAGACGCATGGCTCGCTCGCATCTCGCACCACGGGCCATCCGTCTCGATCTGCAGCTGCTCGAGCGGGATCGCGCGAACCACGTCGAGGTTCTCGGGGGTTTTGAACGAACAGCCGTTCACGCCGATGTCGAGGCCGAGGGATATGAGGCGCTGCATTTCCGCTAGGGTGCCGGTGAAGGAGTGAACCAGCCCGCGTTTGGGGAGGTGGGGGAGGCGAGGGGTGAGGAGGGCTTCGAAGTCTGCGGCTGCGGCGCGGGAGTGCAGGAAGAGGGGGAGTTGGAGTTCCACGGCAAGGTCGAGTTGAGCTTCGAAGTATTTCAGTTGGGTTTCTTTGGGGCACAGGAAGAGGCGGTCGTAGTCGAGGCCGATTTCGCCGAAGGCGACGGCGGGGGCTCCCGGTCCTGCGACTGTTCCTACCGCTGAGCTGGAGAGTGCGAGGTCCTTCAGGGCCCCGAGGAGGGCAGTGGGGCCGCCGGGGTGGGTGTCGAATTGGTGGGCGGAGCAGGGGTGGACGCCTATGGTTGCGTAGCAGAGGCCGGCTGGTGGTGAAGGGGGTGCGCGTGAGCTTTGGGTCTTTCCTTTCACCTCTTGTGTAGGAGGGCTGTGGGATGGACATACGGAATTCCCTCGCTATCTGTATAGCATGCTCAGATTCCTTGAGATCGCTGCCCGTCACCATCATCTTTCTGCACCCGGCTTCCAGCGCCCGCTGCACCACGTCTGCCAGATCATCCTCGTGTACCTTCTTGCCGTGGTATTGGCCGCGATAGACTGGGTCACCGAGATTGATGCCGATCTGTGTGGCTTTTTCAGTACTTGTTCAATGCGAGGGGCCGTAATGTCGAGCTCGGAAAGGTGGGTGCGAACCAACATCTACATATCTCAACTGCTTCTTGGCCCCCGGATCATCAGGGTTATCAACGGCCTCGAGGCCTGCAAGGAGAGGATTTGAGGCTGTTGATGCTGTCGTGGTGGGTGTCGGCGCGCTCGTCGAGGCGTTGCTGCTTGGGGTTGTGGAGGACATTGTAGATGCTGCGGTGCGAGTTAGCCGTTGGGTTCGTAGCTGATCAGGGGAGACTTACAAGTTGCTATGTGAGCTGCATGAAACGGTGGTCTATAAAAACAGAGATTATAGGATGTGGGATGCCGAAGAGCGAACAAGATGCTCCGCTGAAGCGTCATGTAAAGTTGAAGCAGCCGTGACGTTGTCGTCCCTGATCATCACCATCACGAATGGTCAATGCATATTGGTATCACGGCCAGATATTGGTCTTAATCGGTCCAGACATTGGGAAAATAATGTCCGGACTATTCTCCCGTAATTAAGATGGTAGAGGAATTCTTTACTATCATCTCAAGAATTTTGGCATCTGCGTCGGGGATTGTTTCCTGATCGTCCTCTCTCAGCATCTCGGCCTTCTCCCCGGCGCCAGATGTCCCCCGCAACTTCGGGCTGTTCTACAACGAGTCTACAGCTACATCGCGAACCCCCAATGATGGAGGACCCTAAGAGATCAAAAGCGCGTGGACTCGCTCCTCTCCGCAGTAACAGCTTGTATACTAAGTGCTGCCCACCATGATCTCCGCACAATCTATCTCTGTAGAGGACATAAAAAAGCACGCGAGCCCACAGGACTGCTGGCTAGTAATCGACGGCCGAGTATGGGACTTCACATCCTTTGCGCCTGAGCATCCAGGCGGCGCAGACAGTAAGCAATTGACTTCTCCCTATGCATCCAGTACCCGCTAGGACCAGCTCCACCTGCTGACACTATTTCTCAGTAATCTACAAACACGCCGGCCGCGACGCAACAGCTTCCTACGCCAGCATCCACGCCCCCAGCCTCGTCACTACCACCCTCCCCCCGTCAAAGCTCATCGGCCATCTCGACACCGCGACCATCACCGAAGAATGGATCAAACCTCCACCCACCGCAACACCCCAGTTCGCGCTCGACGAGAAACCACCCCTCCACACCCTCCTCAACGCCTACGACTTCGAAGACGTCGCCTCCCGCACCCTCACCAAGAAAACATGGGCCTTCTACTCCAGCGCCGCAACCGACTGCGTCACGCGGGCCGCGAACGCCGCAACCTTTGATCGGCTGTGGTTCCGGCCGCGTATTCTACGCAACGTGCGGGACGTGAGTACTGCGACGCGGATCCTGGGCTGCGACGTCGGACTTCCGCTCTTTGTCTCGCCCGCAGCGTTGGCGCGTCTCGTGCATCCTGATGGCGAGAAAGCATTGGCGGCCGGGTGTGGTGCGAAGGGTGTCGCGCAATGCGTCTCGACTAACGCGTCGTTCCCTTTGTCGGACATCGTTGCTAGCGCACCAGCGGAGCATCCGTTTTTCTTCCAGCTATACGTTAACAAGGATCGCGCCAAGACCGAGTCTTTGCTGCGAGATGTGGTTGGCACAGGGCGAGTCAAAGCCCTCTTCCTCACTGTCGATGCGCCTGTTGCTGGTAAGCGCGAGGCCGACGAGCGGGTCCGTGCCGACGAGAGCCTGGCAAGTCCTATGAGCGGCGCGCGGGCGACAAACGACGCGAAGGGCGGGGGACTTGGGCGCGTCATGGGCAGCTACATTGATGCCACTTTAAGCTGGGAGGATATTCCCTGGCTGCGGCGCTGCGTGGGGGATCTCCCAATCGTGCTGAAGGGGGTCCAGGGGGCTGCGGACGCGAAGTTGGCCGTGCAACATGGGATTCAGGGGATCGTCGTTAGCAACCATGGCGGGCGGAGTTTGGATACGAGTCCGCCTGCCATCCTTATCCTACTGGAGCTGCAGAAGTGCTGTCCGGAGGTGTTCGATAAGCTGGAGGTCTACGTCGACGGTGGGATACGTCGTGGAACTGATATCCTCAAGGCGTTATGTCTAGGTGCCACGGCTGTGGGAATTGGGAGACATTTTTTGTATGCGGTGAATTACGGTCAGGAGGGCGTGGAGCACTTCATCGACATTATGAGAGATGAGCTCGAGACATCGATGCGGATGATCGGCATCACGGATTTGAGCCAGGTTCATCCGGGGCTGGTGAATACATTTGAGGTGGATCATTTGGTGCCGACCACGGTGGGTCACCCGTATGCGAGATTCAGGCCTAGGAGCAGGTTGTGAGAGAGCACGCGGTTGGGTGTGGTCGTGGAGGCGAAGCAAGTGTGTCGGACTCATCGCTACTGGAGGTTTTCGCTTGAACTAGGAGGTTGTAGCAGTAACGTGTGCAGAGTAGAGATGGTATCTGTAAATCAAGATCCATTTGAGGTCTTCAGTCTCTTTTCCCGAGCCTGTTTTATCATCGTTTCCCTTCGGGTTTCGACGGCCACGGCACGCTCTGCTTCCATACGAGCCCGTTCTGCCGCTGTTGAGACAGCAGTCTCTACTCGTTGTGCTTTCCGGCAGGCATTTGTCGCCTCCGGGCCGTGCTCATGGAATGCACACAGGCCCGGCATAGGTGGTTCGTCGTCGAATTGGCTGTTATACTTCCTGACGTCACCCATCTTCAGCATAACCTTACTTAAGAAGATCCTTGGGACCTCATCCCGAGCTTTTATTTCCTCAGCACTTGCACCGTCACAGCCACTGTCCCACTTTGTTCCATAAATGCAGACGAAGAAGTGGCAAAGCTTGCTATTGTCCGGCAGGCCGTTGAATGCTTTAAGAACGGTCCCATAAGATGGTACTCCATAAGGTAGTCCTGTGCCATCCCCAAGCTCGTATTTGGAGTAGAACTTATCCATCACGTCTTTGCGGAGCTTCGGAACATTGTAGCGGTCGCCAAATATGTAGAGTCCCGTCATGAGCATATCCCACTCGACATCGAAATCTTTGGATTCGATCCCTCTGTTGAGAATGGCGCGGATTTCTGGACTTCGTGTCTCGGGTATCGTCTGTGTATAGAGCCAATTGAAGAAGAGATTGACAACTTCAAGCCGGAACCCTCCATCGATCTTAAGTGCGTTTTCCTCGGCCTCCTTGAATGAACCGTTTAAGGCCGCCGCAAAGTAAGGCGAATAGTAGCAAAGGAGACTCTTATGGATCACGTAAGGCTTCTGATTAGGGCCTGCTGTGAGCTTCACAGTATCGATACCGATCGTGCCGTTCCTAGTCCGGTCTTAGTGAGGCTATCACGGTTTTTACGAGAACTTACAAGAACGAAGGCGGCCGCGCCGCGCTTCCCTCCACCTCTTTGCGCTTTCCAACCTTGTTCTCGGTGCCAGCCTGCGCAGCTGGGCACGTCAGCATGGTAACTGTATGAGTAGTGCTGTAGTTGGGTTCCAAATGTGGAGGAATTCGCGATGTGTACAGCTGTCGTAGCTCATGGAACTGTACTGCCGGCGCACTAGAGCGGATACTGTCGTCAAAAGATGCGCTCCCCGCGCACGGGCATAAATCCTCCTCACCACGGCCTTTAGACACGTTTGAACGTGATTAACTAATGCGTAAACCAGCTATATTACTAGAAATATCGTGAAACCACCTCCTCTATATAGTGCCTTTACGTTCATGTTAAAAAAAGTTAAGAATTAAATAATAGATTTAGAAGTGTGTAAAAAGGAGGAAGGGGCTGTTTACGACCTTCGAGATATGCTATATTTTAAATCGCAAATTTTAGTGCTATATACATAAATATCACTACAGTAAGAGCAGCTTCTTTATATCTTATTATGGTTGTGGCAACGGTGTTCATATGTATCCAAACGCGATTAAAAGCTGTGGTGGGGGAGATTCATGCCCGTGCGCAGGGAGCGCATCTTTTGACAACGACAGTAAGGTCGAGAGCTCAATTGGGGACAACCACGCATGTCATTATACACCTGTACACAGTGACCAGGAGTTCATAGCTATCAAATTCAGACTTAAGTTGAAAGACGCCTCCCGCACCCAGGTTGAAGGTAAACTTAGGTAATCCGCCTTCTTTGAGATCATGAATATTCCCACCAGAGCGTGATTAACGAAGTGGCTGCTTCCGCGTGCTGCTATTTCTTCTTCTCTTCCATAATAGCCTCCTCCATGGTAGCATGTCAGAGCATCCTTTCACTTTGCCCCACGAGGTTCTGCAGCACGCATCCGGCCTTCTGATCTAAACAATTAGCAAGTGAGCCGAAGTGAAGAGCTGGTTACGAAAAACATAGCAACTCGATGAACAATTTGAGTGAACGTACCTCCAGACTCTGCTCCAAGCCCTTCTCACGGCCGCCGTAGCAGCCTCTTTCTATTTGTCTTCCCATCTTCGACGGCAGTACTCCGTTTCAGACTCCGTGTCGTGCTCATGATACTCGCAACGCTCTGGCAAATCGAAGTCTTTAGCAGACTTTAGTTCATCATGCATCTCTTCACCACACTCTGCTTCGCCAGATTCTTCTTCGCCAGAATCCTCGTCATCGGCATCTGGCTGTTCAGTCATGTATGGTGCCCACTCTCCGTCCTTCTCCACCCGAGCGGTGCTCAAGAAGTCCACACCCGTCTTCGCCTTAAATGCATCCAGAAAGTCCTTAGGTAGGTCACCCAGAGCGAGGATGTCCTCCTCGTCCGCATGATGATGAAACCCACTTGACACTTCGTTGGCCCAGACGTCAACTACGAACCGGCAAAGCGGAGAAGTGTGTGAAAGTCTCGCGAAAATTTCAGCGACTTTATCGCATGAAGGCGGTGCGTATGGGTCGTAAATGTCATAACTCGCATACTCCGTATAGAGCTTGTCCATCGGCTCCAGTCTAAGTGCAGGAACGTTGTAGAAGTCGGCGAAAATGTAGAGTCCGATTAACAAATCGGGCCACCACATCTTGATCCTGCCAACTATCCGGTCATCGTCGTAGTCCTCGGGTAGCTTCTGTCGGTACAGCCAGTCCACAAAAGTGCAGACGACGTCCATCTCCGTGTCCTTGATTCTCACCGCGCTCTCCGCGGCCTCTTTGAATACGCCGTTGAAGGCCGCATCGAAGAATGGGGGAATAGTGGCATAGGAGCTTCTTGTGCACGACGAAGGGCTTCTCGTCCGGGCCTATTAGGAGCATTGCGATTTCGTTCCCGATCGTGTGATCCCTGGTTGACGGATCAGCTGGAATCCTCTGTTGTTCGAGCTGTTGACTTACAGGAAAGAAGGAGGACACCCCCAGTTATCCATCCCTGCCTGATGGTGCTGGAGGTCTCGCTCGGTAACTGGCAGAGAAATGTCGCAGTGATGCGAATGCAGTGGGATCGCTGCGCGCAGCTATGGCGAAATTGAGGAAGGGTTGAAATAACCGTTCATGGGATGGGTACGTGGAGAAAGTTGTAAGAGGAGAACCACTGAGTTGCAAATGTGTAGGTGGTGCTCTTGCGTTTAACATCAAGCCAACGCGAGAGTGGAGTGAAGTGAAGTTGACTTCATGAAAAGCCAGTGAAACAGACCTAGCTGGCAGTTGCCGCACGCCTCTTCATGATCTTCATCGGACATTATTGTAGACCTTAGAACTTTCACACCCAGCAACCAGCGTCCCTACAGTACCGCGTTCCGTTCCAAGGTTCTTCGTGCAAGTCTCGTAACCAGTTCACGACCGGCAACTCACGAGCTTGCTGGAAGCTACCACATCCGCGCGTCGCAAGTTCATCAACGCGACTAGATCTTGAAAAGCAGCGTGGCCACGGCGCTGTGCGGTAGCCATCATAAAGACTAGAGGGACTGCCGAGTCGGGGAAGAAGAAGAGAAAAACGGGACCTGCACCAGACCCGCCTTGCTTCATGTGAGTCTGCAGTCTATCGAACGATTACAATCCAACTGATTCACCGAGCAGAAAAGGCACGATTGGCAGCGAGATGTTCACGCTTACCGCTATCGGTGACCTGGATGTGATGTCCTACTACGTTCACAAGGACCTGCTGTGCTGGTACTCGCTTTACTTCAAGAAAGCGCTACGGGGATCTTTTAAGGAGGCCGACGATAAAGTGATGCACCTCGACGACGCGGACGTCGCTGGCATCTTTGTGAACTGGCTGTACACGCAATCGCTTCCCGAAGAGGACGATGCACGGATTCAGGATTGCAATCGAGGCTGGACTAGCCTTCTCACAGAAACCTACATCTTTGGCGACCGCTATGATGTCCCGGAGCTCAGGAAACACGCAATGGACAGTCTTCACTACGCCTTTGGGGATCCTGGCGATAGCCTTTTACCGACGTATCCCGTGATTATCAAGGCATTCAGCAACCTCCCGCCTACCGCTCCGATGTGCCAGTTCTTCATTGACATCTATGCCAGACGGTGGCACAAGGATGAAGACAACGAGGAAGAAATCACGGCTCGGGCGGACCTACCAAAGGATTTCCTGGCTGGGCTGATGATAAAGATGGCGGATGTCGTGAAGGAATTGGCGCGTTCGGGTACGAAACCGCAGATGCCGGACCGAAGCGAGTACCAAACATGACAAAGAAGACACGGAGGCTCATTTTGACGACAAGGAGATGCTGTTGCCCTGGCGGTGAAAAGGCTCGGGACGAGCTGTGCGTTTAGCACCACTTGACTCGTTTGTCTTAGAGATTCTGGATGCGTGCCGCAAGGTCAAAACACGTTTTCTGCTGTGAGATTTACTCGTTCTGTTTGCACGGAGCCGACAGGAAAGGGCTCAATGTGCTGCGTAAGGTGTCGTTCAGTTGGCAACGCACAGTTTCCAGTTTACTAGTTTCACTCAGCGAAAGCCCTTCTTAGGGGCGTCCTTTCTACCGTTGTGTAAGAACGAACCTAGAAAAGAATCAAAGTGCCTCATATGTCCAAAAAGGCTATTAGCATTAAAGCAGTCATTTAGGCCTACGCCTTTATTCCCTCCCCCCCAGTCCCCACACCATCAGTCTTCTCGCCCAGACTCCGCTCGACCTCATTCTCCTTCGCCGCACTCGTCTTCCCCTCATTCTTCTTGACTAACAGATCCTTCAACCACTTGTTCTCCGTCTCGAGCTCCTTGACCCTGGCCTCCAGCGCCCCAACCTTGTCTGTCATCTCCTTCGCCGTCTTCTCCAGCGCCTGCTCCCGCTGCTTCTTCTTGACGCGGAAGCGCGCGCTCGCGGCCGTGTTGCGCCTGCGCTTGTCTTCTTCGGCGGCTGCGCGCGCGGCTTCGTCGATGGTACCGGAGTCTGCGGGGGTGCTGGAGAGGGCGTCGAGTTTGCGCTTTTCGCCAGTATAAGGGACGGGGAGGGGCGAGGTGCTGACGGGGGACGTGGTGATGGGTGAAGTGGCTGATGGTGCCAGATTATGGAGGTATGGTGCTTGGGGGATGTCGAAGTTGGTACCTGGTGCGGCGGGGACAACGTCGGGCAGGCCTGCGAACTCAGGGAACTGGAAGTCGCCTAGTGGATGGTTGTGTTAGTAAAGGCGGGGTTAAAAGCGGTGTATTTTTGGGACTGGATAGGGTACAAGCGGCGTGATCCGGATCCGAAGTAGGAGCAGAATGCGCAACAGCAATTGAAGGTGCTGCAAGGATATGAACTCACCATTGAGGAAATCGTTGACAGGCTTACTCACGGCGCCCTGCCTGAACGCCGAAGCATTCTGTCTTCTAGTCCTTTGCTCCTGAGTTGGATCGTACTCGATCGGCTGCTGAGATACGTCGGCCATGGTACCCATATCAAAGTCGAAGAACTCCGCATTGTTGAAGAGGTCGTCGTCGAAGTTGAATAGCTCCTGCTTCTGCGATGCCATCTCCTGGGCCGAGGGGACCTGGTTCAGGTTCGCAATGTACTGCGAGACGTTGGGTCCCCGCCGGGCATTGTAGCTTGACATGACGGGGTGTGTATCTCGATGTGAGAGTTTTGCGGAGGTGTTGTTCTCGGCGATATGTAGTGGATGTGGGGGGGGTCACCGAGGGGTTTGTCGTAATTGTTGCGCCCTTCGTGTTACGCTGAGTAATACTGCAGCGATCTGGTGATGCGGGCTCTCATGCGGCAGCGGGGGTCTCAAAGGTCGTCTTTTGAGTGACAGTAGGTTGTGGACGTTTCTGCGAACGATTCTTGAATGGCGATGTCGCTTGTGAGGGGTGGAATGGCGGTTGAATGAGGTTTTCGATGTCGTGGTGAAGTTGTGGGAATGGCTTGAGGGCGGATAAAAGGCCCCGCGGCGCTAAGAAAAGGTGATGACAAAATGATGGACAGCGCCCTTGCGAAGCCGATGATCGCTCTCAATGCTCCGAGCGGACGCAGATCCGTCCAGGAACACGCAACAAGCTCAGTCAAGTCTGTCTCCAGCTGTGAGTGGAACACAATTCGATCATGCACTTAGAACCAGATGCTGAGCATGCATTGCATCCGTGGAGTTGCTCGTTCGTATCCGACTCCGCACTGCTTTGGAATCAGCACAGTTGCAGTGACATGCCGCGGTCACTAATTAATTGCTCGATTAGCCCCACGTGCCCCGTGCGTTTCCCGCCAGCGAAGAGAAGCCGACGGGATTCCCGAAACGGGCAGCTCTACGCGCTGCGCGTCTCCTCGATCTGACCCGTGTTGTTGTGACCACCAGTTTGATATCAGGATACATTTCACTCCATATAGAAGAGCTAGCAAGCGGCAGAAGCTACGCGTAGAGAGCGACCAGATGCAAGAAGCATGGCTCCCCGAAAGCCAATCGCCGTCCCTACGACCGCCGCTCTCCCCCATAGCCATCGACTACCGCCCTCAAGTCCCGATGTTTTGAGAACATTATCCAAACTCTCACGTCCGACGCTCATATCGCTGGCTCTAGAATGGCTGGAAGAGAAGAACCGCGACTTTTGCGCACCGTTTCTGGCCGACAATGGATCAGATATAGAATCACGTGACGAGCTATACACAGCAGCGCACAGCTATGAAGAGCTACAAGAGATATACGAGGAGCTCGGAGCGAGAAAAGGCGGCAAGCGACAACTCATAGACCGCATAATCGAAGGCGACTGGAGACATGGCATCTCCCTGTACCAGCTCGCCATGGCTGACACCCGCTACCTCCTGGACCACCCAACATCCCTACGCTGGAACGCCCTCCGTCTAGCCAAAGTCAATGCCTCCGAAGGCGCCAGCAGTGAAGTCGACCACCTGCCGCGCTTCCACGCAGACACCTACCTCCGCAATCTCCAGCGCGAAGTCACGCCCCTAGCCAAAGCGCACTACTACATCACCAAGCTCAAAACCATGCCCATCACCCTCCTCCGCGTCCAGATCCACGACACTCCCTACAACACCCCACAAACCGCGCACCAGCACCCCTCAGCAGCACCATCCTCCACAATCCGAATCTCCGAAACGACAACCAAATCCCTCTTCGCCGCCTTCCCCACCGGCTCCCCCTTCATCTACATCTCCCTCGCAACATCCGTCGGCCAAGCCGCCGGCAGTGAAAGCCGTTCTCTGCGCAGCCTCATCGTCGACGCGATTCCGAAAGCGCTTTCGCGGCCGCAATGTCGGTATGTCCTGAAAACAACCTCTTTATCCGCCCGCTCGCTCGACGCGCTACTCTCGCTACGCGGACCGGGCCGCAGCAACGAGGCCGCGGGCGGCTGGAGCATCTTTACTGAGAACAAGGGGGTCGGGGGCGGGGCGATGGAGCATGTTAAGCGTCCTCTCCCGGCTCAGGCGAAGAAGCAAGCGCAAGGCCACCAGCAAGTTGGGCATGGCGACGGGGCGGACGACGGCGTCGAGCCCGCTGAGACCCAGTCTAAAGGCCCTAAGCGAGCGCGCCAGGATTCAGCCATCTCGCCTGGAGCCGAGTCGCCCGCATCGAAGCGCCGGAGATTGGTCGCTGAGGGCCGCTTCGGTTGCTCGGGTCTCCCGGACGATGGAAAGGGGATTGAGCGCTTTGACGTCCGCATCGAGGACGCGTTTCCTGCTGTGCCCAGCGCTGCGGCGGCTATTAGGAAGGGGAGGGGTGTTACTGGAGAGAGTATTGCGCGAGAGATGTCTGGCGCCCAGACCGCGTCCGACAATGACAAGGAAGCAGCGCCAGCGGATACAGGCACAGACGCGGCAGAATGGATGCCTGATGTCCGCTTCAGTTTCCAAGGCACGCACGTCTTCGCGGGGATACGGCAGCTCGTGGAAAGCGGTGTTGTGGATGGAGAGAGAATGCCTGGGTGGATGACAGGGGAGGCTGGGGTTAGTGTTGGAGCTGTGCGGGATGGGAGAATCGTGGTGAAAGAAAACCAAGGCTTCTAGGTGGTGTGATAGGAGGTTTTGTGGGAAAGGACAAGGTGAACAGGCGTTGTTAAGGATGGTGGATGGGCAGGGAGTTTAATCGGGCATTCGACGGCTCTAGGAAGGCGCGGCTCTAGGAACGCGTTTTCTTCATGGCGGCTGAGGCAGCGCAAGGAGCAACCAGGGGTCACGAAGGCCTTCATGTGATTTTATACCCACATATGATACCCGCAAATGATGCACAAGCAAGAACAACCCTATTTTGTACACCTTCCATCCATCCAGAAAAACTCCTAGCAGTGTAATCCACTCAGTACTTCCTCCACTTTATCCTCACCGCCGGCATCTCTAAATCCAGCCCCTTATCCTCGGTTCCCCTTCTCTCGGCTTATATTCCAATCCATATCACACTCACCACAACATCCATCCCCTTCCTCTCCGCCCCCTCATACTTAAAGTTCCACAACCCATCCCGTTCATTATTCCAGTACGCCCCAGCCGCGGAATGCATGCCTCTCCTTCCTGCTCTCGGCTTGCTCGACGCCGTGCCGGATTGCGATTCGCTGCCGCCATTCGTCGTTGCTTCGTCGGCACTGGGAGTGGCGCTGGAGTCCGTGGCGGTGGTGCTGGATTCGGCGTCTGTGGTAGTAGATGCGGAGGAGGAGGAAGTGAGCGGATGGGAGTGCTGCATGATGGTGCTGTTGACGGCGAATTTGTATTTGGGTGGGGAGTCGGGGGTTGAGGTCTCGGAGATTAGGGACTTGAGGATGGTGTTCTGGGCTGAGGTCAGCGGTTCCCCTTTTGCTGAAGCAGGGGCTGGGGAAGAAGGAGAAGAGGGAGGCGCACGATTATGGTAGCGTTCCAGCCTGGTGTGCTGGAGTGCACGTAGCTGTCTGTGGAGCTGAGAGCGGAGTCGCATGCCTAGAGGGTTGTTAGAGTAGGTTAGTACGAGAGAAGCAGTATGAAGGTCGTACATCTGTTGCGATTTGCTTGAGGCGGATTTCGGGGACTGGCTGTGAGTTGTTAGCGTGTGTTTGCTTTGGTGGGTAGGACGCTGCGGACTGGAGGCGCCATCGTAAGGTATTCGAGGCTGTGATGCTGGGGTTCTGCTCTATTGGTAAGCGCTCTAGCTTGTTCTGCAGGTGGTGTTCGTTTGGATTGTACGGATATCAGAATGATGGTGTTTACTGGTTGTCAAGAGCCAAGCGGCCGCTGTTGCATGTGCCTTTCACCTGGCCTGTGCGTGAGATGCGGGCAGGGCTGTCAAATCGGATTCAGATGTCACAAACGTGCAGCAGGACTTCAACATTCGCATATTGCTGCCATTGCCCCTTACTTCTACCTTTCCGCGCGCTCTGATAGACTCAAACGGACCATTTGCCTTCTTCCAGATATATAGAGAGCTTCATCGGAAACGAAACATCGTCTCTCAAGATGTCGAGCCAACCCCTCCTGCAAACCGCGCCAGGTACGCCCGCGATAGTTCTCTATATCAATGCTAGAACCTACCCTAACATCGCCCACAGGCAAGCGCATCGCCCTTCCCACGCGCGTCGAGCCCAAAGTCTTCTTCGCAAACGAGCGCACCTTCCTCTCCTGGCTCAACTTCACCGTCATCCTGGGCGGTCTCGCCATTGGGCTACTCAACTTCGGCGACAAGGTCGGCCGCATCAGCGCGGGGCTCTTCACCTTCGTCGCCATGGCCGCGATGGTGTACGCGCTGTTTACCTTTCACTGGAGGGCGAAGAGTATACGGCAGAGGGGGCAGGGCGGGTTCGATGATCGGTTTGGACCGACGATTCTGGCGGTCGCGCTATTGGCGGCCGTGATTGTGAATTTTGTGTTGAGGGTTACGGGGGCGGCGGGTAGTAGTTAGTGAGGGACATGGGAGTGGGCTGAGATGGAGACGTTGGAAGTTGCAGGGACGATCATGGCTTGGGATGTGTGAAGAGACAGAGAGCACCTGACCGCGATGGTCGTGTGCTGATATAGGTTCTTTCAGGACGGTGTAATGACTTGGATGGGCACTTCTAAGAGGCCGATTAGAGTGAGGTTGGTACTTCTGAAGTGCACATTATAGGCTGTATAAAGTTTTTGAGAGCTCCAGTACTCTATTCTGCAGAGAAATCCCACGAAGCACGCCTGCCGTATACTGCCGCATTTATAGTCCATTCGCCACCCCTCCAAATCCAATTTTCGCTTCATTTCGTGTTCACATTCACTCAGCGCAAACGCGAGGGCACCATCTTCGTTCCTAAGCTTAGCAATGACATAACCGACGTGCTTTACTCTACTTACGGACCATGCAAGAACGTTGAGGATCAACTACTCCTGAAATATAAGGCTGTCATCGAAGTGTTCGAGAAACTTCAGCACACTTCTCCGTTTTGTCGCTTCTTAGTACGCACCTATGCGGAATTCTGGGATATCGGATTCGATAACGACAACGATGACGAGGTTCAAGCTCGGGCTAAGCTTCCAAGCAGTTTTTTGCTCGAGTTTATGCTTGAGACGGGTCGACTTAGGAAAATGTCAGCAGATGGCAAAAAATCCGAATTTCCTAAACGCTGCGAGTATCATGAGCACACCACAGAGGAGAAGAAGCAGGCTTGTCGCAGGAACTGGCGAATCGAGACCGCTGCTGCTAAGGCGGCAAAACGGGCTCGTGACGAAGAGAAGAAAGCCATTGGCGAGAGTGCGAAGAAGAAACAAAAGCCAACGTAGAGGGAGGAAAGCAGGTTCACCGTCTAGGCTGACTTGCGTGCCATGAGGGTGGACAAGCCTGACGTGGATTGTTGACGAGGAAGACTATTGGCGGCATGGCGAAGACTTTGGGAACCAAGAACACACATCCAGCATTTCCAGTTGCGGGGTTCACAAAAATAGGCGCTGCTTGTTTCTAACCCATGAAGTGATTTGGCAGTTATCACACAAAACGTTGGACACTGTGTATCCGATCACCCTTCAAGTGACAGACGAGGCGGCTAGTGACGAGACAGTAGGAATGCATTTGCGCTATACTAGCGACTATCCAGCTGGGTCTTGTTCAGCGCCCACGCTACTCCATCACTAAAACTCCGGTCCTGAAGACCCACAAATCTATCCCGCACATCCCATAGACACAGCAAACCTCCCAAAAGAATATCAGGGCTGGAACTCAAAAACGTGAAGAGGCGACACACAACGACGTGAGTGAAAGAGAGAAAGATCCGAGCTCTAAAAGAGGGTATGGGTATTGGTGTGTGCAAAGGGTGCTGACAGCTCGGACGTGTATATTACAAAAGGTAGTGTATCCGGATATACAAGATAACCAACGAGATTCGTGAGACGAAGAGTGTAGGTAAAATAGAGATAGGGGATACGAGTGCGAGCCTAGTTCCAGCTGCGGGATACGAGATGTAACGGCAGCCGCCGACCAGGCAGGAGAGAAACCCTTCCGGAGAACGCCGAACATGTAATTGCTATCAAGTTATCGAATAAGAATAGGCGAGATCAGAAGTTCTGCGCGATACCAGAGTTTCCCTGCTGTGGAAATACACTCGGGTTCTCGATCCTCGTGTTTCTCCTCGCTGACACGTCTCGAATGACCGGTTGCTGGACAACCCCGCCGTATGGACTGTCACCGTATGGGCCAGGCTGGAAGTATGCGTTGTCGGTGTAGTAGTCCTGTGGGTTGGGCACCGGCACGGGTGGATCGGAATGATCCGATCGGTTTCCAGCAGAGTACGATGACGATGCGTTCGAAGGGCCGCGACGGACGTCCGCACGGTTTGAGCTTGCGACCGGTGCTGCTCCGAGCGCGCCGATGGTTTCAGAATCCATTGTCTCCCGCCGATTGTCCACGAGCGGGTCTCCCGAGCGGCCGTCTGAGGCTGTGCCTTGTGTGGGTGAGCCGGGGCTGTGGTAGCCGCCGGAGTTGCCGCTGTCTGAGAGCTGCGTCAGGCCGTTGGATAGTGTTGTTGAGGTTTTGCGAGTTGTCGCATTCCCCCAGCCTCTGTATCCGGATGCATCTTCCGTCATCTCGGAACCCGTCGCGGCACCCATGGCTGGCATGGTAGGGTCGTTGTTCGGGTTGATACCATATTCCTCAATTTCCTTTCTTCGAGCCTCCTGCTGGGTCTGGCGTTGTCTCCGTCGTCGCCACAGGAACAGTCCACCGAGTAGAAGTAGCGCTACCGCGACGACTGGGACAACAACAGCCACTGCTGTCTTCCCACCAGCGGAGAGGCCGCCATTGGAATCAATCTCAGTGCTTGCTCCCGGTTGTACTGATGCTGCTGTGGATGAAGACGATGCGGCTGCTGTTGTGCTTAACGCCGGCTCATTCACCACTTCTGTTGTAGTTGGTGTGCTGGTGGCAGTGACGACTACAACCACTGGAGTCGGACTCTCTCCTGGAGCTGTGGGAGGGGCGGTAACGACTGATGTGACCAAAAAGGTAGTATCGGGCGCCGGTGCGACTGTCACGGCAGAGGTGACGACAGGGCCGGAGGAGGTGACGGTTACTATTGAGGGTGCTGCTTCGATCGAGGAGAGAACCGCAGATGACACTGAAGCGGCGATTTCGGAGGAGACTGAGGCTGCGGAGGAGATTGAGTCGGGGACTGGTGGGCTTGCCGATACTTCGGCCATGGTTAGGGCAAAGGTTGAGAACAAAGGTGGCTGAGTGTTAGAGATGCTCACTTGTAAAGTTGGACATGGTGGGATTAAAGAAAGACGGCTAAAGGAAAGCGGTTGGCTGGGCCTAGAATTCGGTCGCGTTTCGCCGCTGGTGGGTCGATCCTATGCAGCTACGAGAATAGAAGCCGGGCTAGCATAAGGAATGCAATTAATGGAGATCCTCTCCGCCGTGAAACCTGAAAGACAAACTGGAGTAGCGTCGAGCGTGTCCTGGTGCGAAGCAATGACAGTTTGATGGCTGCGGAGTGGTTGAGTGGCCGTTTCAATCGCGTCTCACGGTCCTGGCTCCTCGTTTGATGAGCGACGGCTCCTTCCAAAACGGCGGCTCCACAATGGCCCCGGCAGTTATCCAAAGGGATGTCCGAAGTGGAATGATCAATGCTTTGAAGAGGCAGGGCTGGGGGATGGAGTAGACTGCTCGGGATATTGCATGAACTTCCGTTGCAGAGGGGTTCCCTTCAAAAGAAAGTGCTGAGGCTGAATGCAATCCAATTAGACCCCGCCGTAAAATGAGCCCTTGGCCGTCTCCCGCTCGATTATCCCGTGATAGAGCAGTGCGCGCTGAGGGGCTTTGCTGGGGGCTGTGCTGCTGCTGTCGCAGTGCAGCCGGCCGATCACCAAACCAGACTACACTATCCCAAGCTCGTATTGGTGGTGCGCTGACAGCTTGCCATTTCAAGCTAAACCCGCTGTAGCCCTATGCATAATGCTTATCTCAGTTTCCTCTCTGAGCATAAATTGTTCAAAAGCCGAAAGGAAGGGATGGCAGGAGTTTATCCTGGTCAGTTTAGATGCTGAGGTCACCTCAGCGCTATTTGACTCAGCAGTTGCAGTGCAAATGGTAGCCGGGTGACGCGTGTTGTGGAGGGAGGATGTGTCAGGGAATCCCCAGAAAATTTCGTAATTAACAAAATTCAAGAGCTGTGAGTGGCTGATCACGGCAGGAAATCTTGATGTCTTGCGTTGCATCGCTCCATGCCATGGGTTTGATGACAAGACAGCGGCAATCCCAAAAGAGGGCCCAATCTTTTCAGCCGGTCCTCCCAACTCCCGAAAGGATCAGCAAGTGTGAGCCAGAAACCTTCCTGCCTTACTGTAGCAAACGATGCCTGAATACCGACTCGGCGCCTTGATGTTCTCGTGGAGCATGAAGGCATGAAGAGGCATGGGTCTCTTGACACGCAGAAAAAGTAAGGAACCCCCGCCACTTCTAGATTTACAGAGTACTCCTCATGTTTCCTCAGGAGTGATTGCGGAACCCAGCACAATACGTTAGTAGCGTGCTGGTTACCGTACTCCGGACGAGTGCGTCGAACTGCAGCCCGCGAATGACAGATGACCTCTAATAAAGCCGGGCTACACGTATGAGCTTTGCCGAGCCGATTCTACTACAGTTCTTGATTCACTGAGTTGAAGATATGACCGGTATCGAACTGTCCAGGGGATAATCTGCGAAGAGAAATCCTCTTGGAATATTGAAAGACACGAGCTGGATATGAGTGATTGTTAGGCCAGAGGCAAAGCAAACGTCAACTGAGCTAAAGCTCTACACGAAAGACCGAAACGTGAACAAGAGCAGGTTAATCGTGCAGGTATCCGCCCACGGTCAGGTAAACATCAAGCCCGGACTTCTGGCAGTATGAGCGATGCGGTGATATGTCTAATCGCTAGCTTTAGTTCATGGTCTCAGTAGGAGTCGTTTCCGACTTTTGAACACCTGGCGCAAGTGGTCTAAATCACTGAGTGATTTTATATGGGCACTGTGCAGACTTAAATGCCGGTGGTCGGCAGTGGACTCGGAAGAAGTCCTGGCTGGGTGCTTGACACTGAAGACTGACGGTCTTGGAGCCTGCAGATGCTTGACACTGGAGATGGAACCGGTTATGACTGCTACAGAGTACGCTGGAGTTCGCTGGATGCTCGTTAGCGGTTTGCAATCCAAATCTAAGCGCGCGGTTTTGCAAGCACGGGTTACGAACAATCTCAAGATACGCCATTAGAAACAGTGTTAAAGGTACAGAGAGTGGGCCGACGCGATTTATGCCCTTCGAACTTACATTGTACAGCAGTAACGCGTGGTGATAGCAGTTGGACATGAAAATCACGTGCCATGCGGACGAACTGCTCAACACCGCACCGACTTCCGCTCTCCGGTCCATCGCTTTGCGTCGTTCAACTCATGTTCGCGCTCTGCTGATTTTCGAGAACGCGCCAGAAAAAGCGCGGAGAGACGCTAAATATGGACCGTTTTTCGGTTCATGCTTCGAAATCTGCAGCTTTAGCGAATTATCCGTTTCATGTAGCCGCCTTTACCCCATCTTCGGAAGAAGCAAGATTAAAAAGCATTCCAATCTAACTCTCGTCGAAGTCTAGGATCTTTTGCATGCGCTCCAATGGAGACGTCCGTTTACCGCCGGCTAGGTGTCCATGCCAGCATTCTGCACTTTCCCTGTAGCCGCTTGTTTGGCTAGGCTGTGCTGTGCCGCATGCGCTCTATGATATATCGTGTCACCGATTCGCTGTCTAGTGGTTCTGTATCCTTCACGTTGTATACTAGTCGTAACTGCTATGAGATCTTTTCTTCATCCATCAAGTCGTTCCAATCATGCTTCGGTTGGAAATGAGCAATATAGCCCAGTTTCTCCCGTGGTCCCAGTCAATGAAGCAGCCGCGCGGTCTGCGCTCCAGGACATACCCGGCCTAAGAAACACTGGTTCATATAAGAAAGAGGACGCCGCGATCGAGGTCGAGGACATCGGGCCTTTGACTTGCTGGCCAATCGAACCTAGGAAGCTGAAGGAGACGAAATTTTCCTCAGCATTACTCCAGTTTGGAGACGTCATCTTGGCCGTGCTGCCGGCCTTGTTCATAGGTAAGTAGGTAGTGAGTTTACTGAATCGTTGCTGATAGAAGTTGACAGGATTGGCTATTGCCGTCGCTGTCTTGCATGGCAAGCCGACAAAGGACAACATTTTGGGTGCGCGGGTTGAGTCCGCTACCCAGCTTGTGTGTACTTTCTGGGACCTTTTCCAAGCACACTGCTTACCTTGTAACAGGGCCCCACTGTTTATCCCGTTTTATTCGCCGCCGTTACTGGGCGGACGATGAAGATTATAGCCCGCTTTTGGGTGGAGAAAGGCGCAAAGCTTGGTGTATGTAAACTCTCGATCTAGCCCTGACACATCGCTAACGTTAACTTCATAGAACCTAGAGTTACTCATGGCCAGCCAGACAGTGTGGGGCACTTTTGAAAGTCAATGGCTTATGCAGCGTTTGACTGTAGTCGGCGCACATCTGCTCCTACTATGGACACTCTCTCCGATTGGCGGTCAGGCCTCTCTCCGACTACTGGGAAATGATGTCGCGGCTGTTTGGAACACCACAAAGGTTAGGTACCTCGAAACAAGCCCCGTCTTCGAGAGTGCATTTTACACTGCTAGCGGTGGTTCGCTATTCTCTGCTATCGACTCGACCTACGTTTCATCTCTGCTGGCTCCCGAGGACGTAAAAATCGCGCCCCAGGACATATGGGGCAACACCAAGATCCCGCGCTTGGAGCTTCTCAATACTTTACTCGGTAACGCCGAGGGGTGGATTACTGTACCGCCCGCTACGAAAGCCGAACAGTACTCGTCACTGGTGGGGTTACCAATAGTCGGTCTGCCTTCAGACGGTGATTTCACTCTCAAAATAGAGTCCTCGTATCTCACCCTCCAATGCTCGGACTACCTCTATGGATCATTCGATGACGGTTCCTGGAAGCAGGCACTCGGCCTGATCTGGAGTGAGAAGGCCAACCTGACCCAGGACATTCCTTGGTACAACTCTCGGACCAGGCGGCCCGCTAGTTTCTTCCTTGATACGAATGTTGTGCTGAACAACAATGCCAGGATTGAGGGTTCAGTTATAAAGCTTAATGCCTCGCAGAGTGCTGATCCATACCTCGGCATCCAACGTAACGTGACTTTCGGCAGCAAACTTCCAGGGGCATCCTCGCAGGTTCTTGTTACGAATTGTTCCTTAGCAACTACTTACGTTGAGTCGATGGTCAACTGTACCGGCACCCGCTGCGGCGTCACCATGATGCGCCCGTCTCGTGCCGACCATCCACCCGTGCATCTAACGCGTTTAGAGGTTCTCTCCGTGTGTTACAACTTTTTCACCAAGTTCCCTCACGCCGCGGGCCTCCAATCCTCCGGCTCTTCCTCTGCAACCGAGTACTTCCTGAAAGCACCCGACAAGTCCCCCTATGCCCGAACACTCTCCGGCGCTGACTATGTGGATCTCTCCGACATCTCCCCATCCGACCTCTCCGCCCGCCTCAGCCTTGTCTTCAACACCTATTTCCAGCTCTCCCTCGCGCCACTAGCACACGCGGGCGGTCTACCCACCAATCTGTCACTCTACGGCCCCGACACCATTCCCCTCCCAGGAGACGCTAGTAACAGCCTTTCCCCGGAAGAACTAGACGCCATTATCCAGGTGCCCATGGTTTCCCGCGCCGTCGTCGCCGACCGAGCCCACATGCACCAGATCTACGTATGCAACTATGGCTGGCTGGCCGCACTAATAGTCGCCTCCTCGATCCTACTCCTCGTCGGCGTTACAGGCCTCATCCTTAGGCATAGAACCTTTGCGCCGGACATGATGGGGTACGTAGCCAGCATGACGTATGAGAATCCGTATATGGGGCTGCCGAAGGGCGGCAGCGTGCTGGATGCGATGGAGAGAGCGAGGATCTTGAGGGATGTGAGGGTGAGGATTGGGGACGTGAGAGGTGAGGATGGGGTCGGCCATGTGGCGTTTGTTGGGGAGGGGACGAAGCTGGTGAGGGGGTTGGAGAAAGGGAGGGAGTATATTTGAAGAAGAGGAGGATGAATCGCGTTGATAGATGGGGAATTGTGGGAGCAGGAATGAGCGGCAGATCAATCGCGGAATTATGAGCACGTGTTTATGTGCTGGCAAAGACCTTCCCGCCTTACACTAGTAGAGGATGCCTGGGCATCGTGGACCGACTTAGCCACGATAACGTCCCTATTCAGTATCTAGCACGGAATGCCGCAGTATCCTGATACGCGCGAGGCATCGAGAAAACTCCGTTTAAGAAGTATCGGACCATCTATTGAGACCTAACGATGCTTTTTGTGTCCCCACGAGAGGTACGAGTACCAGCGTGGGACTCGATGAATGCGTGCTACATGATGCTGTAGCCCTCAGATCCCACGAGGCTCTAGCTTTGCGCTTAGCCATGGACCTTTCAGCTCTACGTTGCCGGAGATCGTACTGCAACGGCCGGAGAGAGTAACTAGGACCGCAGCCTCCACACCCTACAGATTCTCTGGTACCTAATACGAGCAAACACTGACATAGAAATAGCTTTTTGAGAGATGGACGGGACTCAATCAGTGGCACTCGAAGCATAAACGCATCAGCCGGCGTCATATTCAGGCAGTGTAAAGTTTGAAAATCTGACAGCGGGAACAAGTAGGGGGCGGTGTATTTCACAACTTCTGACTCTTGGTCCGGTGGAAGAATTCTCTAGGCTCTGTTAGAGAAAGCTTGATCGAATTTTATATAGACGACTGGTAGCCTTCGGGCTTGTAGGAACTTGCGGGTAGGGTTGAACCCGAGCAGCTACTGACTGTGTTTCTGACAGCGGTCTGTATTCGAGTTTGAGGCCTATGCGTAGCAGCTCTTTGTGGGTACTCCGGTGGCCATCAGTGAGGAAGGTGAGGCCCAAGGGTGATCCAAAATGTGCCTTGCCGCACCTTTGCTTCGGCTTCTTCAATACCATATTCACGATCAAACTGGACTCATGATCTTGTCGATAGTAGAGTGGCTAAACTAATCTCATGCGATAGAGAGTAAAAGACGTCCATTATATTACAGCTTTGATGCATCGATCACGTAAGGTCTTTTTAATCTGTTGACTGTCCTTTTGGCTGTTCACCTCCAGGGCTACGGAAAGCTTTTAATGCGGCAACCTTCATTTCAAACGGCCCTTGGCCTGAGGTTCACAGACTTGGGCCGATGAAACTCCGAACTGATATCGTGGGCATGAGGTCAGGACGCTTTTGGGCATTCCGCCAAAGAGAAATACTGCATGCCAGCGGCAACAATGCTTTCAATCAATGTTGCTTTGCGAGTTACCTCTCTTGGCTTCATCAGCGACAAGAAACCCGAATAGACGCAACAGCGGGATTGCTTCTGAGCTAGTTTGCTGAGGTCCCTTATCCCACGTAGCCTCGCTCGGTCGAAACATCACGGCTGTGAGGACTCAGCTTAAATCCAATGCGAATCTTCTAGTTCCCGCTCCCTGTATGATCTCAGAAGGGTTGCGGCATGTACTGAGTTCCTCTAATCTTCTCACTTTCGCAATCGGCATTAGTCAAGTCGGACTGAGGACTTCTGCTTACACAAAGCTCCACGCACAAGCGGGCTCTGGAGAATATTCCTGTTCCTTGTCATGGCCGAATCCTTCAGTTAATATAAGCGCATGCATCCTGCTTTCTAGCCTTGCATTATGACCAATGATAGAAGAAGACTTGCCGCTGGCTAGCCCGTGCGGTTCTTGAAACACTGAAACCTTGCGGGCAATGCTCGCGCATCTGGGGGCCAAGGCACAAGATAGGCTTGTATATCAAGAACGATGATTGCCGCCATCAAGCTTTCTTGTTTGCTGCTGCGATTGCCTTGCTCAAATATATACGTTTCATACAATGCAGTCATTTCTTCATTCTTCCAGAGGTTTGCACGCAGAGCGAGAAACCCAGGCTCGCGTCTCATACTCGTTCCAACCTGTCCGGTTAGATGAGCAGAACAGTCAAGAGCAACGACAGGGATCAGCGGAGAAAGAGCAGGACAAGCTACCAAAGATTGTCACATGTAGCACCATAGACTCAAAAGATCTGCCTGGGTGGCATGCTGCGCCTCGGACACTGCACCACACCACAGCATTCTCCTTCCTGTTCGCAGTCGGAGATGTCATCTTGGCCCTGGCTCCTATAGCCTTTATTGGTAACAAACAGTTTAGTCCCACCAAGGGGAGCATAGCTGATTGTTACAGCCTTAGGGTTTTGCGCTTTGAGGCTGCATAAGCAGCTGCAGAAGGACAATGAGTTGGGAAGGATATCGAGCAAGCCATGCAGTTGGTAGGTAGGAATTATGCCTCTGATAGAACGCCTGTTGACCGCTTACTAGGGCCCAACACTTTTTCCCATTCTTTTTGCAGCCGGGACTGGCCGTGCATTAAAAACAACGGCACGCTTCTTCTATCATTGGTCATAATGCAAGGCTAGAAAGCAGGATGCATGCGCTTATATTAACTGAAGGATTCGGCCATGACAAGGAACAGGAATATTCTCCAGAGCCCGCTTGTGCGTGG
>Ga0181466_1000013_pt2 | contig 42066 bp, 47 predicted proteins | sample InSIn4gowninarea_FD_119078 | JGI IMG/M metagenome (GOLD analysis project Ga0181466, IMG submission 119078) | Clean room microbial communities from NASA Spacecraft Assembly Facility at Jet Propulsion Laboratory, Pasadena, California, USA -... ... | reverse complement strand
AAATGCGGATTGGCTGGGATGATGAACATATCTTTGCCATCGAGAATGCACAAGCAGTGGAACGCGCAGGAGGCTCTGCGGTATCTGTTCATGGACGCACAAGGGTACAAATGTACAAAGGAAAAGCAGACTGGGAGATTATCCGTCAAGTAAAAGCAGCTGTTAACATTCCCGTCATTGGAAATGGAGACGTTTTTAGCCCAGAAGATGCAAAAGCCATGTTAAACAAGACCGGTTGTGATGGTGTGATGATCGGAAGAGCTGCATTGGGCAATCCTTGGATGTTATACCGCACGATCCATTATCTCCAGGATGGTGTCTTAATACCAGATCCAGGTGCGAAAGAGAAAATGGAAATTGCCATCCTGCACATGGATCGATTGATTGCACTGCGCGGAGAAGAAGTGGCTGTCAAAGAGATGAGAAAACATGCAGCTTGGTACTTGAAAGGCCTGCATGGCGGTGCCAAACTGAAAGATATTATAAATAAAGCTACAACACGCGATGAAATGGCAGGTTACTTGTTAACCTTTGCACAAGAAGTTGAGGAAACCGAAACCGTTGCTTAGGGCCTAAGATGGAGGAGCGAGAAAGAAAAATGATAGATCAAGCAGAACAAAGTGAACAAATGCAAGTCAGAAGAGAGAAAGTGGATATACTCAAAGAACGAGGTGTAGATCCATTTGGTAAGAAATATGTTCGTACCCATGTGACCAAAGATTTAGAAGCTCTCTACGATGGTTTGACCAAAGAAGAACTAGCAGAAAAAGAAATCACCGTATCCATCGCAGGCCGTTTGATGACAAAACGAGTGCAAGGGAAAGCATCGTTTGCTCATTTGCAAGACATGAGTGGTCAAATTCAAATTTATGTGCGTTTGGATCAAGTCGGTGAAGCAGAGTACGAAGTTTTTTCGCAGAGCGATATGGGGGATTACTTAGGGATATCGGGTCTCGTTTTTAAAACCAATCGTGGAGAATTGAGTGTGCGTGCGCAAGAACTTACCTTTTTATCAAAAGCACTTCGCCCGCTTCCAGAGAAATACCATGGTTTAAAAGACGTAGAACAACGTTACCGTAAACGGTATCTGGATTTGATCGTGAATCCAGAAGTAAAACAGACTTTTATCACCAGAAGCCAAGTGCTGACAGCAATGCGTCGTTACTTGACTGATCTGGGTTATTTGGAAGTGGAAACACCTACTCTTCATGTACTTGCTGGTGGTGCGTCAGCTCGCCCTTTTGTTACCCATCATAATGCATTGGACATGCCTTTATACATGCGGGTGGCCTTGGAATTGCACTTGAAGCGCTTGATGATTGGGGGAGTCGAAAAGGTTTTTGAAATCGGCAGATGTTATCGGAATGAAGGCATCTCTACTCGACACAATCCAGAATTTACGATGATGGAGCTCTATGAAGCATATGCTGATTTTGAGGACATCATGGATTTGACAGAAAATTTAATTGCATCTATCACCAAACAAGTACGCGGAACCTCACTCATCACGTATCAAGGACAAGAGATTGATTTATCAGCAGGTTGGGCACGAAGATCGATGACAGACCTTATTAAAGAACATGTCGGTGTAGATTTCACCCAAGACATCTCGAACGAAGAAGCACATCGTCTTGCCGAGAAACATGGAGTAGAAGTCACTCCAGTGATGACATTTGGTCATATCGTCAATGAGTTTTTTGAGCAAAAAATCGAGCATTTACTGATTCAGCCTACTTTTGTATATGGACATCCTGTTGCCATTTCGCCACTAGCCAAACAAAATGCAGAAGATGATCGTTTTACTGATCGTTTCGAGTTGTTTATTTTCGGCAGAGAACATGCGAATGCCTTTACGGAACTAAATGATCCTATCGAACAACGAATCCGTTTTGAAGCACAGATGGCAGAAAAAGCAGCAGGTAATGATGAAGCCCAACCATTGGACGAAGATTTCTTAGAAGCGATGGAACATGGGATGCCTCCAGCAGGTGGACTTGGTATTGGGATAGATCGTTTGGTGATGCTGCTCACCGACAGCCCATCCATTCGTGATGTGTTATTATTTCCACATATGCGTGAACAACAATAGGGAATAAATTGCCTCTATCGAGTTAAAGGTGGAGGCTTTTTCCTATATTCCCTTTCAAACTAATCTAATTTTTTGTATACTTATCTAGGGAACAAAACACGAAGTATCAATAAGGAGGTTTACGATTTACTTCTAAAACAATAACAATTGAAAAAAATGATATTATATACACATATTGCCAATAGAATAACAGATAAATGCTAGTATCCAAAGTAGCTGATATAATAAAAAATAGTCTTTAGGTATGAGTATAAAAGTATATCTGGTACTTACGCTTTACTTGTTTAATGTGAGTAAAGATACTATAATGTCCCTGTATCCCTTTGTTCGGATAAAGAGATTAAATAGGAGAGCTTCATGCACCAAAGTGAGAAAATACTCTATCTGATTCTGTTTATGCTCACTTTCCATGCTAGTTTTACAGATTGGAAATATCGCCTAATCTATGATCGGGTTATTCTAATCGGACTTGTATCTGCTATTACATGTCGATCCCTTTATACACCTGCATCTTGGTGGGACTACATAGGTACAGGTCTTGTAACACTAATTGTTCTTTCTACTGTTGCGGTTGTCACAGGAGGCAGGGCGATTGGCGGCGGCGATATCAAACTGCTTTCCATGTTAGGTTTTTCACTAGGGTTATTGCCATTTCTGGTACTATTTTTTGTCGCACATCTAACAGCTTGTTTTTTTCTATTGATATGGAAGGTATTTCATAGTAAAAAAGTGAATAAAGATACTACCTTACCTTTTGCTCCTTTCATCTTGTTGGGACTGATCGTGACCAAAATTGTGGTTTCAATAGGGCTAGTATCATCGCAAATGTAAACTCATGAATAGGGAGGAACATCTTATGGGTCCCAAAAAAGAGAGCCAGAGATTTTTCGGTAAAGCTCCGCAGCTTCCGCAAAAAAGCCAGCAAGCGTCTCGGATGAGTTTTTTATCCAGAGATCGTGCTACTGCGAGTTCAAAGGAAGTGAAGGAGGTAAAATCACCCGATCGTCAACAACAACAGGTACTCTCTTTTTTGTCTGGTCTACAATCTAATTTCACATCACTTGTTCGATTAGTTGAGAAACGGTTGAGCTATGACAAAACTAAGGAAGTAGCATTTGAACGCTTGTATCAAGAGATGGATGATCTAAAACAAGATCAAGAACTTGCACACTTGCGTCCACTATATATCGATTTGATTCTATTTCATGACCGGATGGAGAGTATCTACAAAGATGCGATTGATTCTGGAGTTCTATCTCCCGAACTAGCAGATTTGCTAAAATCACTAAACGGCGAACTGATGGAAATTTTGTACCGTCGTGGAGTAGAACCAATTATCCTCACATCCTATACCTTCGATCCTAAGTATCAAGAAGTAGTAAAAATAGAACCCACATTTAATCAAAATGAAGACAACCAAATTGTTGACATTGTTCGTAATGGTTTCAAATACAAAGACGTTATTTTACGCCCTACAAAAGTAGTAATTAAGAAATATCAACCAAAATAAGCCGTTGCTCTCTTTCGTTTGTGGAGAATAAGGGGTTATGGAGGGATAAGTATTGGAAAACTTATTTCTGGGTATGAAAATTATGATTTTATAGGAAATTGGCATACAATATACCTATAAACGAAGAACCCTCCAACCTCTTTGTTTTTTTCTCCAAGTAGATGGGCAACCATCTTTTCATTTTCTTCTGAAAAAACTAGCGAGCTTGGCGTTCATCTGACATTATGCGGTAAGAAGGAGTGAAAAAAGATGGCGCGAGTAGTAGGAATCGATTTAGGAACAACATACTCTGCGATCTCAATCGTTAACCAATATGGAAAACCAGAAGTTTTAACAAACCGTGAGGGCGAAAGAATTACCCCTTCCGTTGTTTTATTTGATGGAGATGACCCCATAGTAGGAAGTATTGCAAAACGGTCCGCTGTGGCAAATCCATTCAATGTGATCCAATTTGTGAAAAGGCAAATCGGCGACAAAGGCTGGAAATTCCGTACAGAAAATTCGGAAGTGTACACACCAGAAGAAATCTCTGCAATGATCTTACGTCGATTAAAAGAAGACGCAGAGACATTATTAGGAGAAAAAATTGAAGATGCTGTAGTTACTGTTCCTGCTTACTTTGATGATGCACAACGGAAAGCTACACAGGATGCGGGACGCATCGCAGGTATAAATGTTTTGCGCATTATCAATGAGCCAACTGCAGCCGCACTTGCGTACGGGCTAAATAAGTTGGATGAAACACAGACCATTCTTGTTTATGACCTCGGTGGTGGTACCTTTGACGTTACCATTATGCATCTAAGTCCAGGTGGACTCAAAGTTTTGGCCACAGGTGGAGCGAAAAGCTTAGGTGGTTTTGACTGGGATAATGCCGTAATGGAATACCTCAATGACCAATTTATGAATGCTGGCGGAGTCGATTTATTAGAAGATCCAATGTTAGAACAAGATCTTCGTGATAAAGCAGAAATTGCCAAGAAAACGCTATCTTCTAGAGAGCGAACCAATGTCTTTCTATCTGCCAATGGTGTAAACGTTACAATTCCTCTTTCTCGTAAAAATTTTGAAGAGGTAACTCAGCACCTTCTAAAACAAACCCAAAAAATTATGGAATTTGTACTAGAAGATGCAGGTTTGGATTGGAATGACATCAAGCGTGTACTATTAGTGGGTGGCTCTACCCGTATGCGTGCAGTTCCAGAGTTGATTGAACGTGTTACAGGGTTGAAGCCTTCTCTAGATGTCAATCCAGATGAAGTTGTGGCACAAGGTGCGGCGATTCAAGGATTGATCTTGTTGATGAAAGAAGGTCGACAAGAATTAGTGGACAACCACTCCTTCCCAATGGTAGAAGTACAAGATGTTAACTCACATAGCATGGGTGTTGTAGCACTTGATGAGAGCGGACACGAAGTTAACTCCATCGTGCTTAAAAAAGATACCGCTATTCCTACTAGAGTGAGCAACCACTATACCACAACCGTGGATCAGCAAACGCAATTACATATTCAAGTAACCGAAGGTGAAGATGTAGACCTAGACTATGTAAAAATAGTTGGTGAAGGTATGATTGATCTTCCGGAATATCCAAAAGGTGCTCCGATCGAAGTTATTTTTGAATATGACAGTGATGGAATCATTCATATATCTGTCATCGATTCCACTGCTGGCACACTACTGGGTGAATTAGATATTGAGCGTACTTCGAACTTGACAGAAGACGAAGTGATGGAAAAACAAAAACGCGTTGCAAAATTAGCAATAAGCTAATCACCTGAGAAAAGGAATTTTCTACATGGAGAACTACTATCGTTTTCTAGAGCTCTCCCCAAACGCATCAACGGAAGAGATTGAAAAACTCATCCATCATCAAATTAGATTGTGGAACGCTCGAACCAATGCTGCTCAAATAGATCGTCGCCAAGAGGCAGAGCAAATGCTGAGTAAACTGGAGACGATTGAAGCTATACTGCTCCATAAGGAAAAACGAGAGTGGTATGACGCGCAACTTCTAGATCATCCGATAGGTTGGCCAGAAGAAAAAATCAATGAAGTACTCACAGAGGGCTTTCGATTATTAGAAACAGATCAATCAGAAGATGCATTGTTTATTGCGATCAAACTGACCGAACATATACAAGATAGAGCAGAAGCTTGGGCTTTACTTGGGCAAGCTAGATTTGCTGTAGGCGAAAACCAAGAAGCAGTTAACTCTATGTCCAGAGCTTGTGAACTAGCACCCACAAACGCAAAGTATTCTTATCAACTCGGTAAAATGTATCAACTGAATAATCGCTTATCCCGAGCAGAAGAAGCGTTTGAACATGCTATCTCATTAGAGCCAGCAGAGACAAAATATCAATATCAACTAGGCTCACTCTATATGCAGCACGGGAACTTCAAACACGGCATGCAATTGTTGGAAAAAAGCGTGGAGCAAGATCCTAAAAATCATTCCTATAAAGAAGAACTAGTTCGTGCGTACTTAGACATTGCTTTTAGCACATGGAAAGAAATCGGGGAGGGGCACCCTCGTCTAGAACCGGGTTTTTATCCTACTTCACAAGCTGATGTAACCATGGCCTATATTTATGTAAAACGTGCCGCGCATATTGGAACGAAAAACAAAGATTTGATTCATCAAATCAAAAAATCACGCTCCTTGATTCGCAAGCGTGAAGGAAGACAATTTACAGGAAGCTGGCTCTTTGCACTTGTAAGTTTTGCAGAATTAATTTTGATTCAACAATACAATCCTAGCATGATAAACGTTTCTTTAATCGGTCTTTTACCGCTCTTATACATTTTTGCTACCTTTACACCCCGCTACCGCATTTACCAATGGGCAGTTACGGGTAAAAGCACACGAACGGATTTTGGTTATATGCTAGAGATTGTTCGCACCAAATTAAAACTTTTTGGTACTCTGATCGTTGGCCTCTTTGCTGCCTTACCTTTTATCTACATGATTAATCCAGATTATTTCGTCTTAGATAGTAGAGTATTCCGAAACGTAAACTTCTATTTCTATTTGGTAAACTATGTTTTGCCACTTGTATTAATAATCAATCTATATCGCAATTATGTTCGAAAACCTACGTAAAGCTAGCGGGGAAATCCCTCTAGCTTTTTTAAATTTTAACTTTAATGAAGTAAAAGTAAATACTATCATTTCTGCGAAGATATACACCTTTAAACAAGGGACAATCTCGCTATGCTTCAAGTCTCGTTATAATTGGCTGTATTGTCCTTCGTGTCTTTACAAAGATACAAGGAACGTGTATTTCAAGCAAATTTGAAAAAAATGTTAATGGAATTGAAGATCGGGATTTTGAGCGATCTTTTTCTGAATACGAAGGGTTATAAAATGGTCTTATAATCTGAAATGAGGCAAAAAGATGTTAGAGGCATTTTGGATATATGAATAGAGGAGAGTTTATAGAAGAAAAAGAAAAAGAGCAACTTTGTGCTCTATTTTATATATAAAGGTTAAAGTATATGCACACCCTCGAGCACTGGAGAATCTCCAATACCCGAGGTGTCATCCTCATGGATGACGTGAGTGAATGGGAAGACTAACGCGGCTGATCCACAGCCACGATCTTGCCTCGCTCGTCGAACCAGACCCGCAGGGACTCACGGTACTTCATGTCAGTGATGAAGATGTAGGAGCTGTGCTCCCGACTCTTCACTCCGATCACTGCTTTGAAGGCAGTACCTGTGTAGGTACGCTTCCAGACGGTGATCTGCTTGCCGAAGATGTTCCACTTCACTCGATGAACTATGGAGTAACGAACAGAGAAGAGTTGTTCACGGTTGAAATCTTTCTGCTCGCGGTTCATGTACTCAATCCAGCCAGCTCCTCCTGGGAGTGTGATCCGCTGCGATGCTGGAGGAAAAGCCTCCTCGACAGTGAGCGGCATTTCGGTTTTGTCGTAGTCCATTGGTAGACCCTTCACTCGATAATGGGGTAACTATTCCCATTATATTCTCTTATATCGGATAAATCCAATATTTGTTTCCTAATGCAGTACATGGAGTAATTCTAAATAGGAGATCACCGATAACATACCAGTAATATAGCGTACATTGTTGTTATAAATCGGAGAATATTTTATGATAAAAGGGCAAGAAACCAACGACTCTCAGAAGGAGAGAGATGTTTCTGTTCGACCACCCTGGTTTCCCCGTTGCCGAGCAGGCCGCTGCCGCCCGGGCAGCTGAGATCGAGAATCTCAAGGAGTTCTCTCCTGAGACTCCGGTTCCGGACAACCCGTTGATCAAGGCCACTGTCCAGGCTGCCTTTCTCATCGCTGCTGACGAGGCAGGGATCAGTGGTCCTGCGGTTCAGCTTCAGAACGTTTCCGACCACGAGGCAGATTTGGCCGTCTATCAGCAAATCCATTCGTCCAAAGACTTCAAGTTTGTTTACATCGCGACGGGAGGAGACGTCCTTCAGACAGCTTGGAAGATCGTCCCGATCGCTCGCCGGCTCTATCCTGAGCTCAGTGCGGACGAACTCGCACAGTGCTCACTTGTCCGAAACTCCGTCACGGCGGCAATCCTACTCCTCAACAAGGGGCGAGTCAGCTTCGGAAATGAGGAGCTGATGGAGGCCGCTGAGCAGGCGGCCGATGAGATCATCGGTCGAACTGTCAACACGGAGTTCAGCAAGGGCGAACTTCCTGATCTTTCTGCGGCAAAGGATGCCGCCATCCAGGAGGCAAAGGAAGCTGTGAAGATGGCCCAAGAGATCTACAAGTGGATGAAACCCCAGGAACTGGGGCGTGCTCCGCTTGTTGTCGGAAACGTCCAGCGGGCCTATCTCATGGCCTTGCAGGAACACAACATCAAGGTCGATCACCCTGTTCTGGGGGCGATGAGGTACCATGTGGCTGATGCGATCTACACCGCACTCTACCCGGAGAGCTAGCGTCTCTCTCTTCTAAAGGTCGGTCTGGGCAGCAGTTGTTCTGCTGCTCGGACTCCGACAAATAATAAAAGCCAATATAACTCCAATGATCTGCCTTACCTCGGCTATGGTCAAGAGAAAAACCAAATGAGCCTGTTGCATAAAAACAAAAAAACAAATCCTCTGGTAAGATGCAGTTTGCTGACAACATCAGCAAGAAGGCGGGTTTCCTTTGATCTCAGCAGAAAACACCCCCTTATTCCCTTTTTCACTCCATTAGAAAGACTTCTTGGCGAAGATCGGAAAATCAGTAGGACGTGGAAGATGACCTGTTTTAGTCACTTGAAAATTTTGGAATGTGTGGTCTATCAAGTCACTGGTTTCTGTGAACTGGAATGTGGGTTAAGCCTAGATCCCATTGTTTGTAAAATATTCGGACTGAACTGTTCCAGATCCCAGTACTTTTTTCTGTTGAATGGCTCAGTTAGTGAAATAGATGTGAATTTGTGCGGAAACGTAGTCAGCCGATCACTTATTATAAGTGATCGGCTTTTTTACTACCGGCTAGGTGAACGTGGCGGTTCCAGTTGGATATAGAAGCCTTCACTCACCTGACATCGGTTTTTTTGTACATCCACCATCAGGTGAACATTTTTGTAATGGAGAGATACACTCCCCTTTTCCACCTTCACATTTCCGAGTGTACCCGGTTCAAGAGGGGAGGAAAAGGTGAAATTGTTCTTCTCCCCACCCTTGAAATGGAAATCTTTGGGCAGGGTAACCATCCATCCATTGGTGATAAGTACATTATCACGGATGGTATATGGCATCCGTACAAATCGGAAAGGATTTTTTCTCTTTTTTTTGGCGGGCATGAGATGAATTATTCCTCACTGCTTAGAGGGGAGGAGCGTAACAGAGAAACCCTCTACCGCTTTGGATCTGTGTTTTTTTGTATCGATGAGGATATCACTACCGCGTCGAATTATTACTTGCCCCTTAATTTTCACAATACCCGTAACAGCACTGTCTGATTTGTGAAAGGAGAAAGTATCTCTCACGCCCCCAATAAAACGGTAATCTGAAGGGAGTACGATCATCCATTTTCTATAAAACAGATGCGTCCTATCGCTGCTCACAATAAAGATGCCGGAGACATTTTTGAAACTATCCCCATTGTCCTGCTTTTTTTTCGACAACCTTCTACCTTCGAGATCAAGTTCTGTAATGATACACTCAGTAAAATAATAGAAAAAATTTTACTGAGTGTATAGATACAACACATGAATTTCTACGGTTTAACCTAATCTTAATAATCCTATATGGAAAATGGGTTATTTTGAGGAGATAGTGAAGTAACGATAATATTACGCGTTAACCACTTGAAATGCACATACGATTATCCATTACCTGCTAATAACAAACATCATTATATTCAGAAGAGATAAAATTATATTTGCTAATTTCAGTCGTGGAATTCTAATCTTACACGAAGATTAATTTCCACTGTTTCACTTGATCTTAATATTCCAAATTGATACTATAAAAGGTGGCTTTCTGACAAATTTATACACATAGGATGGGTGTTTGCAGTGCAAAGTGCCAAAAAGCGAGCTTTTTTGTTTGGCCTGTTATCTCTCATATTTGCATCGATAGCTGGTGTTTTATTTCTAAATAAAACAGAGGAAGTAGATAAAAGATTAGGTGAAAAAACTACTATATATGTCGCAATTAAAAATATAAATCCTCGTGAAACCCTTTCTGCCGATTACTTTACTGCTCAAGAAATTCCAGCCCAATATGTCCCGCCTACTGCGTTGCAGAGTTTAAAAGGAATAGAAAAATTTGTAACTGTCGTTCCCCTAGTCAAAGGAGACATGCTCACCAATCATTTTCTGCGAAAATCGACAGAATTAACTTCTGGTAATAATCGTCTCGTATTTCTTGGGGTCAGCGAGAACGTAATTTACGATCAAGAAGTAGACCGATTTGATCATGTAGATATTATCGTTAATAAAAAAGCAGACAAAGGTGAACCAAAGACATTTTTATTTTTGAAAGATGTTCCTGTGATCGTAGCAGCAAAAGATAAACAAAAAACATTCCAAGGTGCAGGATTGGAATTACCTTTGGAAAATGCGATTGAATTAATTCACGAACAAACAGTAGCGAGTTCCATTCGGATTTTAAAAGCACCTCAAAGTGATGCAAAGGAGATTCAAAATTGAAAGTTTTGATTATCAGTCAGAAGGAAGAACAAGCGGCTCACATAAAAAAGCAAGTCGCGACTTTGCCAATCACACCTATTATTTTGGAATATGAGGAAGTGAAGAAGGAAATATCTCGTCACTATCCACAGATAATTTTGCTCTATGAACCGAAAGATCAAAATTATCTTGCCCTGTTACCTTATTTGCAAAAAGAACTGCCGCTTGGAAAAGTGATTTATTTGATGGAAAAACGTGATCCCATCAAGTCCCGGGATGCACACCGTGCTGGAGTACTCGATGTCTTGTTTTTGCCAGAAGAGCTGGACGTATTGCCGGAAATTTTACAAAGAGCTATGGAAAGCGTTCGCTCTGGAGAACACAATGAACGTATGGGAAAACGCGGACAAGTTTTTTCCATCTTCAGTGGAAAAGGAGGCAGTGGGAAGAGTTTGTTGTCGGCAGTACTGGGACAAACTTTTTCGTTAGAACTCTCGCAAAAAGTGTTATTGATTGACCTCAATCTCCAGTATGGGGGAGTGGAAACTTACTTGCAGCTGGAAGCAGGAAGAAATTTATCCGACCTCACTCCTGTACTGGAAGAGTTAAACGATGTCCATATCCGAAATGTGACGACCGTAGAGCCATACTCCCATCTGGAAGTGATCACAAGCCCTTCAAATATGGAACAAGTGAACCAGATTACCGAGTACCATGTGGAGCGCATACTACGATCTGCACGACTTTCCTATGACATTGTATTGGTGGATCTTCCTTCTCATCTCAATCTTTTGTCTTATACTGCATTGGAAGAAGCAGATCAAATCTTATATCTGCTGGAGCCGGAGATTTCCTCCTTGCAAATATTAGGAAAAGTCCTGCAGCAGTTTCAAACCGTGAAAATTGATCCAACTGGACGTTTTGGTTTGGTATTAAATCCAGTATCCACTTTTCAAGATTTTCGCAAAACAGAGGTCAAAGAATATTTCTCTTTTCCTATTTATGCTGAATTACGTGAAGACCGAAAAGGGATACAGTATCTAGTCAACCGCGGCAAAATGATTCGTACGACCAAACGAGATCGCAATCTTCCCTTGTTTGCCCGCGATGTGCAAAAACTTGCAGTGACGCTTCACAAGCAAAAGGATGGAGGAGAAAAGTGATGTTTATTTCTTCGGCCTATACAAATATGCCTGTGATGGGGGATGGTCAACCGCAGCAGCTCGATGAGAACCACTTAGAACAGGTTGCCAAAACGTTAAAAGACCAAATTGTAAAAGAATTCAACGCGCAGGAACTCACGCAGCTTCCCTACGCAGAAGTGAGAGACCGATTTGCTTCCTATGTCACACAATACTTGACCAAAGAACAAATGGTGCTCTCCGAACAGATGAAAGAAGCATTTATCACCAAAATTATTCATGAATCTGTTGGGTATGGTCCATTGGAAACACTGCTCAAAGATGATGCTATAACGGAAATTATCGTAAATGGAACAGAACCAATTTACTATGAAAAAAAAGGTGTATTGCATCGATCTACTTTGTCTTTTCGCAACGAAGAAGCCTTATTGAATGTGATTGATCGAATCGTAGCGCCTTTAGGCAGGAGAATCGACCTTCGTTCCCCGATGGTAGATGCTAGATTACCTGATGGAAGTCGTGTTAATGCTGTTATTCCGCCTATTAGTTTACATGGACCGTTGCTGTCCATTCGAAAATTTCGCAAGGAGCCAATCACCATTACCGATTTGGTCGGATTGAATGCGTTAAGCGATCCGATGGCGGAACTGTTAACAGGTTTGGTTAAAGCCAAATGTAATGTACTCATTTCTGGCGGAACGGGAAGTGGAAAAACAACGCTGCTAAATGCACTGGCCTGTCATATTCCACAACAAGAACGTCTGATAACCATAGAAGATATGGCTGAGATGCGGATAACCCATCCCCATGTCGTATCTATGGAGGCTCGTCCTCCCAATCTAGAAGGCAAGGGGGAGATTACCATTCGTCACTTGGTGCGAAATGCACTTCGTATGCGGCCGGATCGAATCATCGTAGGCGAAGTTCGTGGTTCAGAAGCATTTGATATGCTGCAAGCCATGAATACAGGTCATGAAGGCTCACTTACTACTGTCCATGCAAACTCCCCAATAGATGCAATTCACCGCTTAGAAGGGATGGTCATGATGTCTGGGTTGGATTTTAAAATGGAAATCATTCGTCAATATATTCGGAGTTCGATTGATATTATTGTTCAACTGACACGATTGCCGGATGGCCAGCGAAAAATCGTCGCTATTTCTGAGCTGACGGATCAAGAACAGCATATGGATATTCATGATATTTATCGTTTTCAGCAAAAGGGTATTCATGCAAGTGGCAAAGTAGAAGGTATATTTAGGACAACGGGGTACAAGCCCGCTATTTTAAGTCGATTAAAATCTTTTGGTATCTCTACAGCACCTTTGGAATCTGCATCAGGGGAATGGCATTCATGATTGGAGTAATGGTAACGATTTCAGTATTCAGCTTCTGTATGATGGTGTACGCAGTTGTCCAAGCTTTTGCTGATCAAAAGCAGAAAAAGGGACAGATGGTCAGCCGGTTATTGGATCGAAATGTTTACTTATCGTGGTCGGATAATCTAGTCAAGCGGTTAGAAAAGACAGAATGGTCTGCTGATCTTGCACCTAAGTTAACTCGTGCTGCCATTTCCATCGGGCCTGTGGAATATATGTTGTTTTTAATTGTCATTGGGGTTTTTCTGCAACTAATATTTACGAACTTGTTCGGGATACCTTGGTGGATTGTTCTGCCCACTGTTATAACAATAGTGCCTTTTGGTTCCAAACAGTTTCTTCGATTTCGTCAGCGGGCTTATATGCGTAGATTGGAATTACAGTTGCCAGAAATGTGTCAATTACTGAGCAGTGCCATTTCTGCTGGATTGTCGATTACGCAAGCATTACTGTTGATCGTTCAAGAGATGGAGGAACCATTGAGTGAAGAACTGGCTCCTATTTGTCGTGATATTCAGTTGGGAGAATCACTGGAAAACGTATTAACGGATTGGGCCAAAAGGCTTCCAAGCCAAGACTTTCAACTATTTATTCACTCTATCTTGATTCAAAAAGAGGCTGGTGGTGATCTGGGAAAAGTCATGAGCGATATGAGCACCACACTAGAAGAGCGCAAAGTAATACAAAAATCAATCGATGCCGTTGTATCACAATCACGTTCGACTGCCTATTTGCTTCCGGTTTTGTCAGTCGGGTTTGTACTGCTTTTCCATCGTCTATTTGGAGGCATAGGACTGTTATTTCAATCTTGGATGGGCATCGTTTTGATCGTCATCTTTCTCTTTTTGCAAGTAGTGGGATTTTTGTTAGTGAAGCGTATTTCTTCTATTAAGGTGTGAATGGAGACAGATTAGGATGAACCACACATGATATTTTTTGTTATCGCTTCTAGCTGGCTTTGTTTGTTCTTGACTGTGCTGTTCTACTATCAGATGAGAGTCAGCCAAGAGGCGATTCAGCGAACTGCTAGAAAACAAATGCATGTAGAGCAAGACAAACAGAGTAAGTCGGCTGCGTGGCGAGCCAAAATAGATAAGTGGATTTGGGATCTAGCACCGATTGGAGAACGAATCCCGTTCCTCGGTGAACAAGCATATTTGGAGCAATTATTAGTATATGCAGGTTTAGAACAGAGATGGAGAGTAGAACAAATTCATGGAGCAAAGTTATTTTGTTTGTTCTGTAGTATCTTTCTTTGTTTCGTTTATTTATTACTTGGCCTGCCCCTTGCTTTTGCAGCAATACCTTGTTTGTTGATCGTAGGATTTCTCGCTCCCATTTTTTATTTGAAACAAGCGGGTCAAAAGAGACAAGAAGCGATTCGACTATCGCTGCCAGATTTTCTAGATATGATGAGTGTGACTTTGATGGCTGGGATGAGTTTTGATATCGCATTGGGTTACTACAACAAAGTGACCAAAACCCCGCTAGCCGAGGAATTTTCTCGCTTTTTACAGGAACTCCAATTTGGCATAGACCGAGAAACTGCTTACCGAGCCATGCAAAAAAGGGTAACCGTACGCGAATTACAAGCTTTGATTCAAACACTGGTACAAGTCCATCGACTGGGGGCACCTGTGGCTCAAGTTTTTGCAGAACAAGCAAGACAAATGAGAGGACTGCGTACAGAAAAAGCAAAAGAAGCAGCTGGTAAAGCTGCCCCGCGGATTTCGGTGATAAGCGGTCTGGTCATCGCACCATCTATTTTTATCTTTGTCCTTGGGATGATTCTACTCAAAAGCTTATTTAGCCCCGATAGTCCCTTGCACTTGTTTTTAAGTAAGTAACCATTCCATTTTTTGAAAAATAGGAGGATTTTAAAATGATTAATATGGTAAAAACGTTATGGAATTCGTATTTTCTCGTCTTGCGAAATCGCAAAGGTTCCCCGACTGTAGAATATGTCATTCTCATCGGAGTTGGAGCAGCTGTAGCCGGTCTGCTCGCTGTAGCACTCAGTTCAGATAACAACAGCGGTATTGTTACTATGATCGCAGAAAAAATAAGAGCTATTATCGATCAATCTACAAGCCCTACTGGTGGCGGAGGTGTAGATGGCAAAGAGACACCTTAATGCTATCTATCGTTAGTTAGTTTGCTGAAAAGAGGAGGATATCCACTCCTCTTTCTTCTTGTGATACCTAAAGAAAAAAACATTTATGTGGAGAATGATAGTATGAGTAATCGATGGTTTATTTTGTGCTTTCTTCTGATTCAAATATTCCTCTTGCTCAGCCCTATTTTTCCTGTTCATGCAGATGAACTCCCTTATAAACAACCACAGTATGTTCCGTATTTGCCAAACATCAAACCTTATATCCCCAAAGGGGTAGAAATAGAAGCCCAACAACCGAAACAAGCAGTGAAAAAACAAGAGAGTCCACCTTTCGATTGGTTAACATGGGGGAATGGAGGTATTTATACACAAGTAGCATGGAATGTGGTTGGAGATGTCATCCCAGCTACTCTGGGGCGGGATTATGTAAGAAATAACAGACTGCTCAAAGTAATCAAAGCGAATAATCGCAACGATGTTCGAATAGTGGGTACCAAAAATACACCCTATTGGCTTACACGGTATACATGGTTAAAAAGCGGAGAACACACCATTTGGAAATTTGATCTAGGGAAATGGACATATGAGAACATTCTAGTAGGTTATGATAAAAGGTTGCGAAGCTATGGATTCCAAGATCTAAAACAAGGTAAACGGTATACACGAGAACAGTTTAATAAATCGCTGTACAGCCAATACGACAAAAAATTTAATGGTCAAATGAGTTTAAGGCAGCTTCTGAAGAGTACTTCTGTTGAAGGGTTGAATACATTTAAAGAATCCATCCTCATTTTCAGCTCATCTGCTAGACAAGTTGCTTGGTGGAAATTAACTGGAGTAGTGGGAATGGTCTTCAGTGGATTTGTTACCACGATGGATTACTTAGTTGGTAGTAACAAAGACGCAGGTATAATTAGTGCCAAATATTTAGCAGCATTGCCCGTTGATTTTGCGGTAGGGTCGACAGTTGGCATAGCTAGTTCTGTCATAACTGCTGGAATAGCATCAGCATTTGCTTTTGCTTTTAATATGACTATTCCTGCAATAATAGTTATAGGAGCAACTTTACTTTTAGGTTTTGGTTTCGCGATGGTTGTTGGTAATAATAAAAAAATAAAAGCTAAAGTGGATATTGTACATGGAGCATTAACTTGGGTAATGAGTAGATCTTTTCGTATGATGTCTTATCCTAGCAAAATGGTAACAAAGGGAACATACAATATTATGGAGAAGATGAAGAAGATAACCAATGGAATAACAAAAATTTTTAATAAGTGATAGAAAGGATGAGTATGATTTTTAACGAGTGGCGTCATATAACAAAGCCTGCCTACATAGTAGTCATGTTTATTTTATTTTTGTTACCGCTAGGAGCTGGTTACCTAGCTGCTTTAATAGATCCTTGGTCTAGTCTTTGGTGGGAATTAACACAAAAGTTGTTTTATTTATGGGTTGGATGGACATTGTTTTGTGCGATTTTTGGTTTGCATAATAAACGGTTTGCTCGGCTCTTTCCAATAATCCTGATATTAAGTGTGGCCTTTGCCCTCACACTAGTAATTTTATGGAGAGTAACAGGGGAATTAGAAATGATGGCTTGGATTTTATTTGTATCCTATTGGTTGAGTACAGGGTTTGCTTATGTATATAGTAAGCCATTGATTCAAAAATCCGTATCTTCGATAAATTTATTTGGGAAGTGCTGGCTTATTTTCGTGGCAGTATGTCCTGTTATTTGGATTATTTACACCATTGCACAAGGTGAGATCAACAGTATTCCCAATGTTATACAAGGATTTGGAATGGGGATTTGTTTTTATTTCATACATATTTACCTCGTTTGCACATCGATGAAATTTCGTGATCCAAATTGGGAACCAGATCAAGATCAGCAGTTAGGAAGATGACACATAGAAAAGTAGATGAACGCACATGGTCACAACGTCTCTATTATATGATTAGTGGAATTTTTCTAGGTCTTTTCCCTCTGATGGTAGGAAACATGGCGGCAGATATCGTAGAAGGATCGAATATGTGGTGGGATGTCTCGGTCTATTTCTATTATGGATTGATAGGATACTTTGTCATTATTGGAGCAGCAGGTCTACATCGAGTTCGTTTTTTTGCAGTTATGCCAGTTATTTTAATGAGTAATCTTACTTTGTTTTTTAGTATGGTGATTTTATGGCGCTTAGTAGACGAAGAGGTCATCTTTGGCTATTTACTAGCTTTTACACAACTTTTGAGTGTAGTTTTTGCTTACATCTACAGCAGAGAGTGTTTAAAGCGAAATTTTAAAGCGGTAAATGATCTAGGTCGTACTCTAATGAAAATTGTCTTACTGCTCCCCCTTGCATGGATTTGGTACATGGGAGATTACTTCCATTTGGACTTTTATGTAATAGCAGTTATGTTTTATTTTTTAAACATTGGATCTGTAGCCATGAGTATCCAATTCCGTGATCCCAGCTGGATGGGCAGAACGAAAGAAAGCATCCAATGAGAATGGGGGATAGAGAAGTGTGATGTGGAAAAAAAGAATCATTCTCTTTTGCCTCTCGATCCAAATGATCCTCCTGCTTACTCCCATTCTTACGGTATTTGCAGATGAGCTTCCCTATCAACAACCAACGTATGCTCCCTACTTGCCAAATGTTAAACCATATATACCAAAAGGGGTACAGATTGAGGAACAGAAGCCAAAGGAAGAGCAGAAGAAGGAAACGCAAACGGATTACGCAAATATAATTAAAGCTACAGCACTTTTTACCCCTGCTATTTGGAATGTATTTGGTGATATTGTACCCAGTGTAATAGGAGTGAAGTATGTAGAGAAAAATCAATATGTATTGCTAAGGGAAACGAGTAAAAAAGTAAAAGTAGTATTCAAATACAGTCCAGATTATATAGCGAACTGGATGGTTCCTCGTCGTCCGAAGATTGAATCTTTTGGATGGAAGATTGGTAATAAAAGAATTGGTAAATATCTTTATTCCTTTATCAAAAATAGACTTACAAGTTTTGTTCAAAGCTCAAAAACAGATCTGGTCGAGAAGTCATATACACATCCAGAATATGAAGCAACGGAATATTATGCGAAGAAACAGAAGTACACACCAGGCAATATGGATGTGTGGAAAATGAGTTCGAAAGAAGTGACGAAAACATTAAAAGAAACATTCTTTTTAACAAATAAGACTTCAACATCTGCAGCTGTTCCAAAACTGACTGGTTATCTTGGTTTAGGTTTTAGTACTGCAATTACTTTTTTCAATTACACTTATGGTGAAAAAAAAGCCTTCGGTTGGAAGAGTGAGGAATTTTTAGCAGCACTTCCAATAGATTTTTTCACAGGAGGAGTAGTTGGTGGTGTAAGTGCTTACTTATCAGTTCCCCTTGTTGCCCAGATAGCTTCCTACTATGGATTTGTTTTCCCAGCTGCGATAGGAGCCCTAGCTGCTATTGTCATCGCTCTAGTTATTTCGGGATTAATCCTAGAAATTCCAATTGTTAAGAGAATAACGGATAGAACACATGCTATTTTAACAGCAGGTATTAAAAAAACACATAAGACTCTTAAAGATAGAATGATCAAAGTTAGCGATTTTATAAAAAGGGTTCATAGTAAAACAAATGTGGGGATAGGAAGTGTCACACAATGGTTTACCAACAAATTAGGAAAGTAGGTGTTTATTAATGATCTTTTGGACAACCATGTCAAGAATGCAGTATATCGTTAGATCTATCTCTATTGCAATTCTTCCTCTAATCACAGGTTTATTTGTAGCCGTAAGCCCTGTTTGGTCCGACTTTTGGTGGGGATTCACTTTGTTAATCGTGAGTGTTTGGCTGTTATGGATTTTAATCTGTGCTCTCATTGGTGTACATAACGAAAAAACTTCAAGATTATTGCCACTCGGTTTACTCTTAAATCTTTCATTTTCTCTTCCTTTGATAGCGTTGTGGAGAATATCAGAAGAATCCATCTTTATCGGAGTACTACTACTATTTTCTCATGTAATGGCTACCATATTCAGTTTTCTATTTAGTAAACTGATTCTTGAACGGGATTTTAAGGGTGTGAATCCACTCTACAAAATTTTCCAAGTTATTATTTTGATCCTGCCTATATTGTGGATATTTTTCATTTTCTATGGAGACTTATTCGTTACCAAATTAATACGAGCACTTGGAATCTCTATTCTAGCGTACTATCTCAATTTCTATCTTACTGCTGCCAGCATTCGCTTCCGTGAACCGAACTGGAAACCCACTAAAAAGAAAGCTTCGCTATGAAGGGAGAGGTAGGCAAGTGGTGATTTGGTGGAAGGCGGTTAAAAGTGCGGGGATTGGTTTTTTTGCACAGTTGGTAATGGGATTTTTTTATGGGATTTTGATTAGTGTCTTTGATTTAGAGATGAATATATATGTGGCTTATGGCATGATGTTTGTGTCTTATTTGCTGGCTGGTTTTTTTGGTGCTCGTAAGAGTAATCATCCATTTACAACAGCTTGTGTGACAGGGGTATTTCTGGCATTTGTCAGCTTGGGAGTTACCCGGAATGTTTTTGGGACAGTACTATATCCAATGGTTGTACCTATTGGATTGGGATTGACAGTAGGGATTGCTTGTTTAGGGGCATATTTCTATCGATTATGGGTGTCATATGATCGTGGTGGTGCTTTGCCAGCAGGGAGGGAACGGGATGAGTCCTTGGAGGGATAGTCTTGATTTTGTGAGCCGTCATTTTGCGTTAATCAGTGGGGTATGTTTCTGTTTTATTTTGCCTATACAAATTGTATATTGGCTTCTAGTGTCCATGCTGCCTCTGTTTTTTTCCGTTCGTGTTGTGACCATTCATTCTTGGTTTCTATTTCTCATGTGTCTCGTTTTGTGCCAAATTCCTTTTATACTCATGTTGAAGCAAGCAGAAAAAACTGGTGATATCTCGATTGTACAAATTTTACGTACGATTGTAGATCGATTTTGGTTCATTTTGTTTCGTTTCCTTCCTTTTTTTGTATTGGTATATTTCGGTTTGCATCTGTTTGTTGTTCCCGGTGCATTGATATTTGTCGTTCTATTGTTTTTACCACAAGGGATTTTATTGGATTTGAAAAATTGGAGACGGGGAGCAAGAACAGCATGGGATCTCGGGTTTAAATACTTGGGAAAATGTCTCATGATTTTTGTTAGTGTTTTAGGGATATTGAAGTTGGTTCAAGACGGATCTGCATTTTTGATTACCCTTTATGCACAGGGGCACCCGATCGGGCTGTTACTGCCACCAATACTAGGAACACTCCTATACCCGCTTTATAGTGTATTTATCACTTACCTTTATTTGAATTGGAAAGAAGATTTGCGGAGTTCGAGTAGTTGGCAGGCAGAGGCTAAAACGAGTAAGGAATATGTGATACGATAAACTTGTAGAATTATCTCTGGGTCTTCTCAAGTAGAGTATGTTATCCTTATCGATGTGAACAAATTTCGGTAATAGGATGATCTATAAAATTAGAAAAGTAAGTATCAGGAGATAGGGAGTTTTGGAGTATGAACCAAGTTCGAATACTGCAAGGTGTAGGTATTACGATCATTTGTATAGTAGCAGGTAGTTTCATCGCTGGCATCGTTATGTCTTATCAAGGTGTTTCCCCTGAAACGATCACCCGCGAACAAATTATTGCTTATTTCTTACCGATTCAAGTTTTTGCTCAGTTCGTACTGGGCTTTTGGTTGGGCAGAAAAGTAGGCGGACGCTTTTTTAATCTCTTTTCACATATCTTTCTTGCCAATATTGTTTTGTACTTGTTTCTCGTGTTATTTGGTTTTCTCATGGGACAGAATGCTTTCTGGTTCGCAGCTTTTACCCCAGTTGTAGCATTTGTTTTGTGTGTTCCGTCCTTTCCTCTTGCTTTGTTGGTGCGTCGAAAATGATGTTATTTCATATATTAAAAGCAAAAAGAGGAAGTGTAACCATGATGAGTGTGGGAATGCTTCCCGTTTTTTTATTGTTGGCAAGCACCATTGTTTTGGCGATTGTCCTTTGGACATCTTATGCCAGGCTGGTCACCGCAGCAGAAGCGGGTGCACTGGCAGCAGCACAATATGAGAAAGATGGAGCAGTTTCCTCTACGGTGAAAAGTGTTACTTTTTCTACTAATTCCTATTCTATTCCCAAATACGATCGAAAACAGCAGATAGCGGAAAAGGTGCAGCAAATCGTCATGAAAAATGGGGCAGGACCACATGGGGAAATCTTTTGTGACCATGGCAGGATCTCCGTTATCGCTACTTATCGAGTTTATAATCGATGGAGCCTTCGTGCCAAAGGAATGGGTACACAGGAGATCGTTACCTGCAATTGGCGGAAGATTCAGTACTAGGGGAGGTGTTGACTTGCGCAACTTAGTCAATTGGAGTCAGAAGCATCGGAAAGGGTCACCGACTGTTGAGTTCATTATGTTGGTTCCTGCTTTTATTGCATGCCTGTTGATCTTGTGGCAGTTAGTAATATTAGGGATGGCTATGATGCATACCCAAGCTGCAGTAAGAGATGTTGCCCGAGTATTGGCTGCAACAGATGACGAGGAGAAAGCAAAGTTACAAGCAAAGCAATCTTTTCCAACAATGGATAGTTATCGTATAGAAAAGTTGTCGATGAAGAAAAAGGATGGACAAGCAGTCGTCCAAATCCAAACAGAAGTAAAACTAGTATTGTTGCAAACACCTTATCGTTTTCATTTTCAGCAGCAGGCAGTCACCCCTCTTGTGAATGAGAGGAAACAGACTAAATCTATAGCGGAAGAGAATATACCTATTATTCATCAGATCCCAAATTGAATAATTCCAATTATATATAGTATAATTATCTACATTGTTTGTGAAAAACATAACAAGAGGAGATGAAAGTTTGAAATCGTTTCGCATTTTGCAAGCAGGCGGATTAGGAGCATTGATTGTGCTTTCATTGTCCTATCTTCTGGAGATTATTTTTTCATCTGTGAAATTTGAACAAGACCCAGATATTACTATTATTTTGCTTTTGGGTTTATCCGTGTTGCTTGCTCAAATTTTCATTGGATATTGGATAGGCAAACATGTAGACAGACAGCTTTTCTTACATGTATTTCTGGCAAATATAATAATTGTTGGGGCGAACTTCATTTATACGTATTTGGTGTATGGAATGTCCGATCTTGGTAATGTACCTATATTGATGGTTGTCATAGCCTGGCTTATTTCTATTTTGGTGAAAAAGCGACGCTTGAGGGGTCAGAGTGTAAGAATTGGTTAATCGGAATGAGTATCTATCTTAAAAATTAAAGACAGGTAGGCAAATGAGATAGATACTATTATTAAAGTTTTCGAAACAGACAAGAAAGCAAGTTTTATTGTTAATTAATTCTATATGATATCCAGTGTATGGAATGTCGATAACCAAAAAAATAAGATCAATCCTTCTGGTGTAAGGACTGATCTTATTTTTATAGAAAGCGATATCTCGGGAGGATAAGATATGAAACGGTTACGTATTTTGCAAGCTAGTGGGTTAGGGGCATTGGCAATGATTCCATTATCCTACCTTTTGGAATTTGTTTTTTCATCTATCGAATCCGATACAGATCCAAATATTGCGATTATATGGTATATGGGTCTGCCAGTACTGCTCGGACAAATTATTATTGGATACTGGATAGGCAAGCATGTGGACCAGCAACTTTTCTTGCATGTGTTTCTGGCAAATATGGTTATTGTTGCAGTGAATTACCTCTATACGTACTTGGTGTATGGAATGTTATTAAACAATCCAGGGTCTGTATTGATCGTGACTATCCTGATTGCTTGGCCTATTGCGATTTGGGTCAAAAAGCGACGATTAAAAAATTAAAGTAGGAGAATCGGCAGGAGGTCATGAGTATCCCCTTTGTTTGAATATAATGGAGAATTAGATTTGTTTGGGAATTTACTGACCATTGGGACTGTTATTTGATAAAATAAATGCTATAAAGGGGGGTTGAGGGCAAGGGTTTATTCATGTATCATCAGGCTTTATTTATCAAAATAGACGATTTGAAAATTTATTTTGCAATAATCAGGTCATTATGCCTCAAATCCAGCAAGGTATTTGCGGCATAAAGAATCCCCAAACATTCAAACACCTTACCCTTGCTGAGAATAATATGACAAACAAGAACCTAGTAGATTATTACATGTCTTTGCCTTACAATATCCATGTAGAACGCTTCGAGCAATGGGGTGATGTATCCTATAAAGCCTCAGTCTTGGAGTTTGAAAATTGTGAGATTTTTGGGCTGACGGAAGAATTCGTTCGCAGCACCATTCCAGAAATTATGCGAATATGGATTAAAACAAGACTAGATCTCAAAGATATGGATATACCTAAACCGTATGGATATTAGTAATATAACTTCTAAGAGTCAACATAACGATAAAAAAACTCTACCCTGGGTAGAGTTTTTGTTATATAGACAAATCAGTTATTACAGCAGATGTAATAAAGTTAATAAAAGTTTAGTTGATAATGGTAAAACGATTGGAAATCGTGACAGACTCTAGAAAAATCCAGTTATGTCTAAGTAGCAGAAACCTTTATTCCACTGGGTCTTTCATAATAAGATCATGGGAATGCGTCTCAGGTGCAGAAAAAGTAAGCAGCCGTTCCCCCTCTGCCATTAATGCGTTGCTATTTTGTTCGGATATACTAGTGAAGGGTTCTATGGACAAAGTAGTTTTTCTTCGTTCACGAATCAACTTCCATGTTCCGGCGACGAATCCATCGATGAGTATCGTTGATCGAATAATTCCATTTATGGTGAACACTTTACTGCGGTATTTTTGATTCATGATTCGACTACGATTCTCATGTGACAAAAGTATGTTATCAAACTCACCGAGAAATCGCGGGGCAGACGGCGTATCAGCACTAGGTCGCGGGGCATCTGGTATATCGAATAATTCTGCGCCTTGTTCATCTTGGAAAGTGACCAACTGTGGACGAAGCGATTCAATGACCTTATTTATATTTTTTATAGAATGACCTGACCACGTCTGGATGTCTTTGACAGTAGCTGGGCCGAATGCAGCCAAATATCGGCAGATGATAGTTGTTGCTTCTGGCTGGGAGCAGAGAGGTTTACTGAGCCATGTTTCCAATGATGTGTGTTTAGCTAGGCCACTTTTACCCCATATCCCACGCGGTGGAACTTGCACAAGTGGAACCAGACTTCGAACCGCATTTCCAATAGCTTCTGGATGGAGATCGGGCCATTGTTCCAGCAGACGATTGCGCAATTCTTTGAACGTCAAGGGCTCTTCTTCGACCAATTTCCTACCAGCGGCAGCAAGTAACCCAAAATCTATTCCAGGTAGTTGCTTGCTGTAGGTGCCAGTTAAGTGACGATCCATGACAGATTTCATCCAAGGACGAAGCTGTAAAGCATCACGAGCAGAGACCAAATGGATGGTCGAACGCATGAGAGCAATACGGACAACTTGTCTGTCTTGAATAAGCCGAGAAAGTTCTTCTTGCTGAAAGCCTTCAAGTCGAGTCCATAATCCGAAATAAGGGGCATTTGGAGATTGGGCCTGCATGCCGACCAGCTTCTCGATTGCCTCGGATGCGGGAAGCTTCACCCGACTCAATAGCATCTGTCTTGCCAGTAGTGCACGATTCAAGGTGCGGGTGTGCATTTTTTTCACAACTTTCATGCTTATAGCCTCCATTTACCAGTCTTATTTATTTACTTAAGGTGGATTGAATATCGATTTGGTTTCTTAAAAATGGCACCATTTATGTTAGATACGGTTATTTTAAATCATGTACCCTGACAACAGTTTGTCAGGAATCTTTCAAGAGAAAGTGTATCCATAAAGATAGTTGTACCATCAAATAAAACAACTGACTTCTCGTAATGAAGTCAGTTGTTTTATTTAGGTGTGTTTATAGCTTGAAGAAGGAATCCTTATGGTGATGGAGGAAGTTCACGCAGAGATTCTTGTTTTCCTTTTTCGAGATTGAACTTCCACAGTAAGGCAATCCCGATCAAGAAAAAGGTAGCGAGTGAGAGAATACCAAAACGGCTGGAGCCAGTCAGTTGTCCTGCTAATCCAAATACAAACGGTCCGAAAATTGCTGAGAATTTACTCGATAAGCCATAGAAACCAAAAAATTCGGCATTTCTCCCAATGGGAACGAGCTGACTATAAATGGAGCGAGAAAGTGCTTGGCTGCCTCCTTGTACTACGCCGACAAGAATGGCCAGCGTATAGAAGTGAAGGGATGTAGTCATACCATATCCAAGCAGTACAATAAACAAATAGACAAAAATAGTGACGATCAGCGTTCGTTTGCTGCCAAACCAACCGGCAAATTTACCAAACAATAACGTACAAGGCAAACCGACAAATTGGGTGATCAAAAGGGCAAAAATCAGGTCATTTGTATCAATTCCAATTTCCCGGCCATAAATAGTTGCCATTTTAATAATGGTGTTGATGCCATCGTTAAAAAACCAAAAAGCAATCAAGAATCGCAGGAGCTGCGGATATTTCGGCAATTGTTTAATGGTTTGCACAACTTGCCGGATGCTATTTTTACTCAATTGGAGTAGGTTTTCTTCGGTTTTTGTCTTTGTTTCTTTTACATGACGAAAGAGTGGAAGCGAGAAGAGAAACCACCAAACACCTACAGAGGCAAAGGCAACTTGAGTTGCGGAAACGGTAGTTAAGCCAAACCATGATGGCTTTTGAATGAGTATAAGCTGTAGTGCCAATAAAACACCACCGCCGATATATCCAAAAGCATAACCACGGCTGGAAATCATGTCTCGGTCTTCTTCCGCTGCAATTTCAGGCAAAAAAGAATCATAAAAGATGTTACTGCAAGCAAATGCAAGGGTGCCGATAATCACAAGAATAACAGCCCAGATCCATTCCCCTTCTCCGATGGTTGCCATTAAGAAAGACGCAGCTATTCCTATATAGGTGAAGACGCGAAGAAATTGTTTTTTTCTGCCTGCACGGTCTGCGATCGAACCGAGGATCGGCGAGAGAAGAACGAGTAAGATCAATGAGGCCGATTCCGTGTATCCCCAATATGCCGTTGCTGTCGTTTTTGGCAGTGAACTAGCCGCTACGTCAGAAAAAAAGATAGGCATAACCGCTGCGATCATGGTTGTGGCAAATGCAGAGTTAGCCCAGTCATATAAAATCCAAGCACGTTCAGCTTTTTTATTCATCTTGTTCCTCCTTGTATGCAGATATTATGTTTACGATCAGAAGAGTATGGATTTTTGAAAATAGGTAATTCCATCGTAATAAAAGAATCATTTGTCTCTATTATATGAATTTTTAGGGTTAATACGATATAGTAAGTAAGGAAAAATTCATTCTGTTGTGTAGTTTAGATGAACGACAAAAGCACAGATCCAATCTTTACGCAAATGCACTTTGTGTCTGTATACAGAGATTGTTTGCCAGATTATAACCAAAATGACATTCATCCTTTGTGTTACTCATGTTACAATAGGGGATATGAAAAATGTCCGCTTGATAGAGTGAGGAGAAGTTATGGAGATAAAACAACAGGGAGAGCGAATCAAACGAAGTTATCAAGTAATTAGTGTATTTCCTTTTGTTGATGGAGTCTTATACTACACAACTTATGACTCATTTGATCCGGAAGAAGCGCCGACTCGTTTTATCCATGCGATTCAGTTGCAGCCGATACCTGATGAAAACACGATCGCCAAGCTACCTTTGAGAAATGAGAATATTTTTGTTCCCCTACAAGAGGTTTTTGTGGAAGATGGTGTTCTTTATCAAGTATTTGAGAAGATGGAAGGAAATCTACTAGGGATCTATCTCTACCAAAATGCACCACTGCCACTAGGCGAGATTTCCCAGATCACGCAAACTATCTCGGATCACTTAATGGAATGCGAGTCTCAAGGTGAATTTGCTCTCATTGACCCACAAAATATGGTTATAGAAGAAGGAAAAGTCCGCTTTTTGTATGGAGGTCCTGTCTCTGTTTTTCCAACAGAAACATACAGTGAACCAGAGCTAGCAAAACAAATCGGTGAGCTATTGTTCCTTATGCTTACAGGAAGTAATTTGGAAGAACACAAAAATCAAATGAGACCCCTTCGTACATTACGGGCAGATACCCCAGTCGAATTGGAATCATGGATCATGAAAAGCATGTCTCCTGATCCTGCTATGCGTCCGCCTCTGCATGATCTGTGGAAATGGGCCCATTCATTTGGCGGGAAGAAACCGGACAGTATTGAAGGATTAGTACAAAAAGACAAGAAAAGCACATCTTTGGTAGACAAATTAAAGCCCAGTAAATCTTTTCTTGATTCTTTTGGTGTAAAAGATGTGAAGAATGTCCAAGGAAATATGGATGACAAGAAGCAAAAGAAGAAGTTACCAGGATGGGTTACTTGGATAGCTGTAGGTCTGCTTGCTCTTATATTATTAGCTCAACTTTTATCTTCGCCGAGTCCAGATACAGCAGGGTTGATAGATGCAAAAATCATTCAAGAAGTGGAACAGGATGAGAATAAAGCAGTCAGCCTGTATAATCAATCGGTCAAGGCCTATGAGCAAAAAGATGTTAATAAAGCTTTAAGTCTGGCAAAACAAGCTTTAACTTACGATACAGCTACAAAGCAATACTATGTGCATCTTGCTAATTTGTACGGTCTTCAGAAAGATTATAAATCAGGAGTCATCGTTATGACTTCGGCTACTTCCTTTTTTACGGATGATGCAAAGTTGTTTGATCAACTGGCAGTGTTTCATTATTATGTTCGTGATTATCCAAATGCCAAAACAGCCATCGACAAGGCAGTTGAGTTGAACAATAATTTGGCTAGTGCTTATTATCACCGCGGTAAGATTTACAGCATTTTAAAGGATAACAAAACAGCAGTAGCGAGTATGAAAAGTGCAGTCTTGAAAAATCCGAAAAATGCTTTATATTTCCATGATTTTGCCCTTATTCAATTACAAGCAAATAATTTGGATGCGGCTGTGGAGAATGAGAAGAAAGCAGTTAAGCTAGATGCCAAAAATGTGGATTATTATATTACGCTTGGATTGCTGTACCTTAAACAACGAGATGGATTACTTCGTAATCAAAGCCTGCGATTGGAAAACAAACAGAAACTACTCAAAGAAAAATTAGAACTTGCATTTGCTCAATTCAAAACGGTTAATGAGGATATTGATGATACAAATGCAGAAGCGTATTACTATAATGCGCGTGCTCGCTATATAAATGGCAAAGAGAATCCCAAAAGCTATCACGAAGCCATAGTAGCCACTCAAAAAGCTGTTCAACGTGATCCCCAAAATGCGTTATATGTTTATCAGCTGGGAGTTTGTTATATGGCAGTGAAGAACAAAGCTGGAGCAGTGACCGCTTTCCAACAAGCGACGAAACTAGATCCCAGCAATCGTCTCTACCAAAATGGGTTATCCAAGGCCCAGGCTATGAAGTAGTTCGCCGGAAAGGATAGGTAAAGTGCGTTTGAAGCTATTTTTACTAGCACTTTGTTCTCTGTTTGTGTTAACAGTCCCCTCTGCATTTGATGTAGCTAATGCGGATACAAAAGTAGTAGCTCCTTTTCCTGAATTAGAACCCAATTTTATCCAGTTGTCCCCGATGCCGCCCAAAGATGGACCAGGCGGAGAAGGAGAGATTACGATTTCTTTTACTCAAAATTAAGAAGGTGGATCGCTAATGCGACATGTCATCTCCAGCAGTCAATTTACTAAAGAAGATTTAACAACTTTATTTGCACTGACATCTGATCTCAAACACGAACCAAGTCGCTATCGTAATTCCCTATCTGGAAAAGTGGTTGCTACATTATTTTACGAACCGAGTACACGTACTCGGCTTTCTTTTGAGTCGGCAATCCAAAGACTCGGGGCTAGTTTGATAAGTACAGAAAATGCAAAAGAAGTTTCTTCATCTGTGAAAGGGGAAAGTCTGTCAGATACGATTCGCATCATCGAGGGTTATGCGGAAGCGATCGTCATGCGGCATCATGAAAATGATGCTGCAGAGGAAGCGAGTAAGATCGCTTCTGTTCCGATCATAAACGCAGGTGGAGGTTCCGGAGAGCATCCAACACAATCTCTATTAGATTGTTATACGATCTATGAACAACGCGGCTCGTTGGATCAACTTTCCATCGCAGTGATCGGTGACCTTCGTTATGGACGCACGGTACATTCGTTAGTGAAAATGTTGTCTCTCTTTGATGGACTTACTGTTTACGGTGTAAGTTTGCCAGGCTTGGAATTAAGTGAATCGTACATTCAATACATCGAAGAACATGGTGGGATGTATGTCGCGTGTACATCACTTGACGATATTCCTAGTGATGTGGATGTTCTCTATCAGACACGGACACAACGCGAGCGGATGACTGTTAGGGAAGGAAATGTACAAGAGTTTGTTATCGATCAGCAAGTGCTCCACTCATTTGCAAAACATACCATAGTGTTACATCCACTTCCGCGCAATCAAGAGATCGCATCAGAAGTAGACTCTGATCCCAGAGCGCTGTATTTTGAGCAGGCAAAAAATGGGATGTGGGTTCGGATGGCGTTGTTATATATGTTATTGAGAGAAAACCGTTAACGCTACAGTTAGCGGTTTTTTTGGGTTTAGATCTAAATACCATAGACAAGCATTAGTTATAAGAACTTTTTTTAATGGTTAAATCACTTCCAGCTAGAATCTTTTGGATTCTAGCTGGAATTAGTTAATTCGGGAAATCTTCTAGCGCTTTCTGGACTGCTTTGCAGAAGTCTACGAGATTTCCGGACTTGCCGTCTCGAGCGAGCGAATCGAGTACAGGGTTTGGTTTGATTTGTCGGAAGGAATGACCTTCATTCTGTAGACGGAGAATGGTTTTAGCCTGTTGACCGACGAAAATCAATTCTTCTAGTGCGGACGCAGCGAGTTCTTTGGCTTCGCTCTTGGTAATTTTCCTGTTGTTTTCTGGATCGATACTACTCTTCGACTTGGACTTCCAGTTGTACACATCTCCCTGTCCCCTTACAAAACACCGGACGGTTTCGAGTGCATCTGGAAGTTCTGAGACGGTAATACGGAGGTTCTCAAGAGAATCCCATAGTTCGTCTTCTACATTAAATATAGCCATGTGTTCTCCGAATTAACTAGAGGACATGCTTTCCTAAGTCTAGCATAGGGGCTATTTGACCACTAGTTTTTGTTCCGTATGGTCATGTATTTCTCCTTTTTCTACATGTAATTTAATATGATAGGTTCCCGGAGTTTTAAAGTGATAAGAGCTGTAGTACTCACCGGGATTGGTCTCTGCAACGTCCGTAAAGTCATGATTTGTTGTACCTTCTTTCCAAATCTCATATTGTACATTGGCATTTGTGAGAGGTTTGTTATTCTGTGCTACATGTCCATATATTTTGGTATTTTGTCCACTTTTCGCAGTTGCTGGTAATTGGATGTGTAACATCAATCCGGTGCCATCAGTTTGGTGTTCGTGTCGGTTTGTTTTTGCTTCCCCAATCGTAAACGTTTTGGAAATCATCTGATGCACTTTTGGTGTGGTCGCATGAATGACAACATTATATTTACCAGCCATCGGATACGTATTGGTAATCGAATATGTCCCATCGCCTGTTCGTGTACTCTTTAACATGGAGTGGTTTTTGGCTTCTGAATGCCATACTTCAAATTCTACATTGGCATCATTGACTGGTTTATTGTTGCCAGTGACTTTTGTTGTTAGTGTGACGGGTTGCTCTGGTGTTGGATTGGCAGGTTTTACTTCAAACTGGAGGGCGATAGAAGAAGGTGCATTTTGTTGGGTAGGCGTGTTAGATTGAGAGGTGCATCCACTGATTAAAATTAGTGGGAGTGCTAATAACCATCCTATTTTTTTCACAATAAGAACTCCTTTGTTTCGTCTAATTTCCTGTTTATGATTCCAATTTTTCCATTCGGAACAAATTGGAAAAAATCATCTTTTCCATTGTAAAAAAAGAGAGGCATAAAAGATATCCCTCATAAGTGCTATTTTTATTTTGACACTCCACACGCTCAGTTGGTAGAGTTCTGTAATAAGTAATTGGTTATAAAAAGCCTTGTTCATAAGCATAACGAGTCAATTGGACACGGTTATTTAGATGTAGTTTTTGCATAATGTTTTTTAGATGATTTTTGACCGTATGTTCAGAGATGACAAGTTCTGTGGCGATTTCTTTATTGCTAAGCCCTTGAGCCACTCGAGTTAAAATTTCTTGTTCTCTTGGGGTAAGAAGTGTGTGATCCGTTGCTTTGGATCCAGTAAACTCAGCTAATATGCGGTTTGCTATTTCTTGTGGCATAGGAGCAGAATCGGTGGCAAGTGAATGAAGATAAGATAACCAAATATTGGGGTTTAGGTTTTTTAGTAGATAGCCTTGTGCTCCATTTTTAATGGCTTCAAATAAGTTGGCTACATCATCGGAAACGGTGACCATCACAATTTTGACATAAGGGAATTTTTCTTTTACCAAACGTGTAGCTTCTAATCCATCCATTTCAGGCATGTTAATATCCATCAATATCATATCTGGCATCAGTTTTTCTGTCAGTGGTAGTATTTCGTCTCCCCGCTTGGCCTCGCCTACAATTTCAAATCGACTGTCTTCGGAAAGGATCATACGCATGGCTTTACGCGCATGTTCGTGATCATCCCCTATTAGAATACGATAACTCATGTTTATCTTGCTCCTTTGCAGATTCGTACCTTGGTTTTATTGGAGAGACAGGCGAAAGAGAATTGTGCTTGGCATTCTTCTGCCCGTTCTTTCATCATTCGAAGGCCAAAACTACTTTGTTTGCGCAGGGAATCTTGTTTAAATCCAATACCGTTATCCTCGATTTCCAGATTCCAGCTCGTGGGGGTTGAAGCTAAAAGAACATCCACATTTGTTGCATGTGCATGTTTGCGAATATTTGTTAATGCTTCAGTGATACAAGCTGTTATTTCCCAAGCTTCCTTTTGCGTAAAGTGCTGATCTGCAAATTTCTCCGTATAATTTACGGTGATACTTGTGTCCATACGAAATTGTTCCATTACGGTTTGTACTTGTGAGGATAATGAAAGTTGACTTTCGGATTTTAGTGTGTGGATGGATCTCCGCACATATTCTTGGATATGGTGCAAACTATGCTGAAGCTCTCTCCATTCTTCATGAGGAGTAACTGATTTTAGTTTTTCTACTTGGACAGAAGATAGAAAGAGTGTTTGTGCGATTCCGTCATGAAGCTCTCTAGCTATTCTCTCTCGTTCGGCCATCAGTTGTTTGCTTTCTCTTTCTTCTTTTAATTCTTGAGATAGTCGATCATAAGCTCGAAACAAAGGATTGACTAGGGTGACAGTGACGAGGAAAACAAGGATGGGAGATAACCAATTACCGAGTTCCATCGAAACATGAGGGAGTAAGATGGTATGCCGTAAATATTCCCATACACCTATGGTCAAGGTGGGGATGGTTAAAATAAGCCATTTAATTTGTTTGCTGGACATCGTATGATTCACACCGCTTCTATATGTGGATTACCTTCTCATCATAGTGGATAAAAGTTTGTTTATCTAGTGAATCAAGTCGCCGGCCGGATATCATCTGATATCCGGCCGGTTTGCCGAGGTGCGGGAAGCTATTTAACCAACAGCTTCTCCAGTACCTCAGCTAGATCTGTGAATGTCCCCACATCGCAAGTATGCAAGGTAACGGCGTTTTTCAGCTCATGGAGTTCATTCTTTGGCTGTGCTCGCTCCTTGTAAGGGCGGGGAGGATCAGTATTTAGAATCTCCTCCAGGGTAGAAATTCTATTCTGCGCAGTCTCGATCTGCACTTGTGCAGTTTTACACAACTCCTGTAGTTGCTCTGCTGCCAGATGGAGCAACGCATCGTTTGGGAGTTCTCCGAGAAAGGTTTGCTGACCTACTCCGAAGAGGGCAGTTCTGTGAAACTTAACTCGGTTTTTCGCTAGGATGGGATTGACGAGTTGAAGGAGTTCATTTACTTTCATTTTGAATTTCCCCAAGTTGATCCATTTACCTTTATTCATTATATCGAAATTAGGGCAACTTAAAAGAGAAAATGATTAAAGGATATTAATGCTTTTTGTATATAAAATTATACTGTTTAAGGGTAATGGAATGAGGAGGGAGTTGATATCATGTACGATATTTTATACCCAAGCTATTGGGTTTTAACCGAACGATTATTCATGGCAGCCTTGATGGGTGGATTGATTGGTTGGGAACGTGAACTGAATCACTCACCCGCAGGGTTTCGTACCCATATTTTGGTATCTGTCGGTTCTGCTCTGATCATGTTGATCTCCATCTATGGTTTTTCTGATTTTGTTCATTTGCCCCATTTTACTTTTGATCCATCTCGAATCAGTGCTCAAGTAGTCAGTGGCATAGGTTTTCTTGGTGCAGGGACTATCTTGCGGCAAGGTGTTACGGTGAGTGGATTAACAACAGCTGCTTCTTTGTGGGTTGTAGCAGCCGTTGGCCTCTCCACTGGCGCTGGGTATTATTTTCCAGCGGTTATCACCACTCTCATTGTTTTTATTGGTTTAATTATTCGCAGATGGTTAGATCGGATCTTTTGGAATAAAAAGACGAGGGCAGTGTTAGAGGTCTGGACAGATGATGCCTCTCGGTTAAGTGAAATGGTAACCATTATCGGTAGAAGCAAAAGTGTTTCGATTAAGAAGTTGCGAATAGAAGAAGACCGAGAAAATGAGTCAAAGGTTACCTTTACCATTAAAATAAAAGGAACCAGTTTGGATGCGGATTTACTAGAGGAACTAAATCAACTAGAAGGAATCATTCGAGTTGAGCAAGTTTATTAATCGTTTATGAAATAACGATGTGTACGCCATGTTGTATCATTCAGAATAATGCGATACGATTGTGATACCTGACCGTTTAGCACCTTGTGTGTGTAAGAGAGGTTATTATGTCTTCAACTGCAAATCGTGCGAACTCTTCAGCAATCACGATGCCGAAGGAAAGGAAGAAGCTGCGCGATCTACTTCGGGTGGGTGTCGAAGTGATGACACCAGTTCAGTTGTGCCGCTCCCAGAATGAGCGTGAGACGCTGAAGTTGTCTGAGGACGAGATCGGAAAAATCCAGCTTCAGCTCAAGAAGGCATATATCAAGCAGCTATTCAACGAACTTCCCTGCAGCTCGTGGAGGAAGCTGAAGCCTGAGTTGCAGCATATCATCGAGCTCGCTTTGGAGTACGATGAGTACGATGCCGATTCGCGAGGCTTCATCAAGCCTCGCAAGCCTTCTCCCACCAAGGAGAGGCGAAATCGTCGAAAGAATCACCGTGCGATTCTCTCGCTGACTTCTGTGAGTCCCTCTGATCGAGAGCTGTTGGTGACTCGTGTCGATCAGCTTTCGCCCGATCAGCTGTTTAGCGCCTTGTACCAGCGGAATACGCTGAGGCTAACTCGTGACAAGATTAAGAAGATCAAGCTTCGCCTCCGAAAGGATTTTGTTGCTGAACAGTTCGATCAGCTTCCAGATCTGTCGTGGCGACAGCAGAGGTCTGTTCTGATGGACATGCTCGAACGGGACAAGGAATACTGTGACTGGCTTGACCGTCAAGTCGCACCGGTAGCAGTTTGATGAAAATAGCATAAACCCTTACCATCTGACGAAACGGGAAGATCATACGGTCAAAAGGATGTTTGTTGTCCTTGCAAGTTGTCCCCCTGTTCTTTCAAAGTGCAGGGGGACGGGCAATCCTATACTCCAAGGAGTACAGTTTTGTCCTCCGATAAATAATAAATTTTGCAATAGATTTCCTGGCGGAAAAAACTGACTCCATATGAGCCAGTTTTTTTGTATATTTGTCAGAAAGAAGACCAAAAATAAGAAAAAGCATTGCCATTTTGGATGGTTGGTGTATAATAAAAACAGAAGGTCAAAGTTAGTCAAAGTCAGCAAGGGGGTGTCCGGTGTGGGGAATATTTCGGACATCATCGAAAAATATCTACAGCAGATGTTAGCAGCAAGTGACAGTGGGATGGTAGAAATCAAACGAAGCGAATTGGCAGATGAGTTCCAATGTGTCCCCTCCCAGATCAATTATGTGATCAGTACTAGATTTACAGTGGAAAAAGGATATCTAGTAGAAAGTAAACGTGGTGGAGGCGGATTTATTCGGATTCGTCGTGTGAGGCTTCATTCCCAACAGGAATATTTCGCTGATTTATTGCTTCATATTGGGAACACAATCCCTCAGATTACGGCAGATCACGTTATCAGTCGTCTTTTAGAGGATCAACTGTTAACCAAGCGAGAAGCAATACTCATTGGCAGCATTATTTCCCGGGAAACTTTACAGTTACCTATTCCTCTTCGTGATGAACTCAGATCCCGTATGTTACGCTCGATGGTCTCCATTCTGTTTGGAAGGTTAGGGGAGTGATGAACTTGCTTTGTCCTGAGTGTGGAAAACGTCCTGCGACTCTCCATTATACGAAAATCGTAAACGGAGAAAAAACAGAAACTCATTTATGTGAGGTTTGCGCGCAGGAAAAAGGCGAGTATATGCCTGGATTTGATAATGGCTTCTCGTTTCACAACCTGTTATCTGGATTGTTAAACTTTGATATGGTTTCAAATGAATCTCCGGATATTGCACACCAAAAGACAGTGCCAAGATGTGCAACATGTGGGTTAACGTATAATCAGTTTAGTAAAATTGGGCGGTTTGGCTGTAGCGATTGTTTCGAAACTTTTCGTGATCGTCTCGACCCGCTTCTTCGGCGTATCCATGGATCTACCACACACCAAGGTAAAATTCCAGAACGCACAAAAGGTGAGTTGAAGATGAGACGTGATCTGGAGAAACTACGTGGACAGCTCGTTCGAGCTGTAGAATCAGAGGAATTTGAAGAAGCAGCACAACTCCGCGATCAGGTACGTTCCTTGCAGGAACGGCTCTCGGAGTAAGGAGGCGGAAACAATGTCATTAAATCAATTTTTAGACAATGCGATGAGTGAGTGGATGCGGGTAAAGGGTGCCGAATCGGATGTGATCTTTTCTAGTAGGGTTCGGATAGCCCGTAACTTGTCACATATGCCATTTCCGATGCTCAGCACCGCCTCCCAGTCTGAAGAGGTTATCCACCTTATTGAAGATGCATTGATGAAGGAGGATATCCCAGAAATTCTGGAGAATGCAGAATTGATTCATATGGCGGATCTAACAGATCTCCAAAAACGAGTACTTGTTGAAAAGCATTTGATCAGTCCTCATTTAGCAGAAGAGTCCACTTCAGGTGCGGTACTCTTTAGTCAGGATGAGTCTGTAAGTATTATGGTGAATGAAGAGGATCATGTTCGTATTCAATGCTTATTTCCGGGTTTTCAACTAGAGAAAGCGTGGCAATTGGCTTCACAAATAGATGATTGGTTAGAAAAACATGTAAGTTTTGCGTTTGACGAACAATGTGGTTATTTAACCAGTTGTCCAACTAATGTCGGTACAGGGATTCGTGCTTCTGTGATGATTCACTTACCAGCTCTAGCACTGACGCAGCAGCTCAATCGATTCATCCCTGCTATTACACAAGTTGGGCTGGCCGTACGTGGTATTTATGGAGAGGGCAGCGAAGCTTTAGGAAACTTATATCAAGTGTCCAATCAAGTGACGCTCGGCCAATCGGAAGAAGAAATTATCAACAAACTGCAAGGCGTTGTGCGCCAGATGATCGATCATGAGAAACAAGCTCGGGAACGTTTGTTAGGGATGTCCCCTATCCAACTGGAAGACAGGGTCACTCGGTCGTTTGGGATATTGGGACACGCACGAATCATCGATTCTAAAGAAGCGATGAAACGTTTGTCTGATGTTCGATTAGGTATTGATTTGGATCTGCTTACAGGAGTTCCGTCCTCGGTGATGAATGAGTTAATGGTACTGATTCAACCAGGTTTTTTGCAGCAATATGCAGGGGAAAAATTAGGTGCAGAAGAACGAGATGTACGTCGAGCACAACTGATTCGCGAACGTTTTGGGATGGAAAAAGACTGATAGATATATAAGAAGAGGTGAAGCGATATGATGTTTGGACGATTTACAGAACGGGCGCAAAAGGTACTCTCTTTAGCACAAGAGGAGGCTGTTCGTCTTGGTCATACCAATATTGGTACCGAACATATTCTTTTGGGGTTAATCCGTGAAGGAGACGGAATTGCAGCAAAAGCATTAGTTGCACTTGGACTTGGAATGGAAAAGATCCAAAAAGAAGTGGAAACGCTGATTGGACGTGGAAGTGGTCAGCCAACTAGTATCGCCTACACACCAAGAGCCAAAAAAGTCATCGAACTATCGATGGATGAAGCTCGTAAACTTGGTCATACTTACGTCGGTACCGAACATATCCTTCTTGGATTAATTCGTGAGGGAGAAGGGGTAGCAGCTAGAGTATTAAATAATCTAGGTGTTAGCTTAAATAAAGCGCGAGGTCAAGTTCTTCAATTGCTCGGGAGCACAGAAACGGTTTCATCTCATCAAGGAGGGACCCAAATGAGCGCCAATACACCTACATTGGATAGTTTGGCTCGTGATCTGACCCAATCAGCTAGAGAGAGCAACTTAGACCCAGTAATTGGCAGAAGTAAAGAAATCGTGCGTGTTATCCAAGTTCTATCTCGCCGCACTAAAAACAATCCTGTACTAATTGGGGAACCAGGAGTAGGGAAAACAGCAGTGGCAGAAGGTTTGGCGCAACGTATCGTTGAGGGTGATATTCCAGAAACCCTGCGTGGAAAACGTGTCATGACACTTGATATGGGTACGGTAGTAGCAGGAACCAAATATCGAGGAGAATTTGAAGATCGTTTGAAAAAAATCATGGATGAAATTCGACAAGCAGGCAATATTATTCTCTTCATCGATGAGTTGCATACTTTGATTGGAGCTGGTGGTGCAGAAGGGGCGATCGATGCTTCCAACATTTTAAAGCCGGCACTCGCACGTGGAGAATTGCAATGTGTTGGTGCGACAACGTTAGATGAGTACCGCAAATATATCGAAAAAGATGCAGCACTTGAGCGTCGTTTCCAACCTATCACAGTAGATGAACCTTCTAAAGAAGAAGCGGTTCTTATCTTGCAAGGATTACGTGACCGTTATGAAGCTCACCATCGGGTGAAAATTACGGATGAAGCAATCAAACAAGCGGTTCAACTTTCAGACCGCTATATTACAGATCGTTATTTACCAGACAAAGCAATTGACTTAATCGATGAAGCTGCTTCCAAAGTTAGGCTTTCTTCTTATACGGTTCCGCCTGAATTGAAAGAATTGGAACACCGCATGGAAGAAGTGAAGAAAGAAAAAGATGCAGCAGTGCAAAGTCAAGAATTTGAAAAAGCAGCTTCTCTGCGTGATAAAGAACAAAAATTACGTGAGGAACTTGAAACAACACGTAACCGATGGAGACAAGATCAAGGGAAAACCGATTCTGCTGTGACTGCTGAAGATGTGGCTGATGTAGTTGCTAGCTGGACGGGTATACCGGTTGTCAAATTAGCCGAAGAGGAAACCGAACGTTTGCTGAAAATGGAAGACATTTTGCACAACCGCGTGATCGGACAGGAAGAAGCTGTTGTATCTGTTGCTCGTGCGATCCGTCGTGCTCGTGCTGGATTAAAAGATCCAAAACGGCCAATCGGCTCCTTCATTTTCTTAGGGCCAACCGGAGTAGGGAAAACCGAACTGGCTAGGGCATTGGCAGAATCAATGTTTGGTGATGAGGATGCCATGATACGCATTGATATGTCAGAGTACATGGAAAAACATTCAACCAGCCGTCTCGTCGGATCTCCTCCCGGATACGTAGGTTATGATGAAGGCGGTCAGCTTACAGAGAAAGTTCGTCGTAAACCTTATTCTGTTGTTCTTTTCGACGAAATCGAAAAAGCCCATCCAGAAGTATTCAACGTTCTTCTCCAAGTTCTGGAAGATGGACGTCTTACGGATAGCAAAGGACGTACAGTTGACTTCCGTAATACGATTATCATCATGACATCCAATGTTGGTGCTTCTACCATTGGGAAAAATACCAAACTTGGATTTACAGTCGGAGATAACAGCAAAGATGAGTACGAACGCATGAAACAAAATGTAATGGAAGAATTAAAGAAAAGCTTCCGTCCGGAGTTTTTAAATCGGATCGATGATGTAATCGTGTTCCATTCCTTAAAAGAAGAGCATCTCAGTGAAATTGTTACCTTGATGTCCGAAGAGTTGAGAAAACGTTTGGCAGATCAAGATATTCACATAGACATGAGCCCTGAAGCGACAAAACATTTGGCCAAAGAAGGTTTTGATCCTGCATATGGAGCGCGTCCGTTGCGTCGTGCAATTCAAAAACATGTAGAAGATAGACTCTCTGAGGAATTGCTTAAAGGTAATATCGTTCGAGGCGATAAAGTTTCCATTGATTTACAAGATGGGAAACTTGTAATAGAAAAGGCGAATGTAAGTACACCACAATAAAAACAGCGGCAGAAATGCCGCTGTTTTGTTTTCTTGAACACGAAATACTGAAAAACGGAAGGGAATATGGTAGATTTAAATAGTGGTATTATTTTTTATAAGTTTATTATTTTTATTACAAATAAAGATTGGAAAATTTAGGATCATATTTAACTGGGTGAAATTCTAGTAATTCATATTTAGCAAGTCCTAGTGTATGGTAAGGATCTTGAGCGATGATATTTTCTACTTCTTGTCTATCAGTAGTAGCAAATAAAATGAGACCGCCTGTTTTATCGGTTTTAGGTCCCGAAACAATCAGTTTTCCTGTGTCATACAAAGTTCCTAAGTAGGATCGATGAGCCTCAACATGTTGCTGTACTTCTTCAAATGATTTTTGATAGTGTAGCTGTGCGATGAACATAGCTAGAATTCCTCCTAATAGATAAACATATAGTCTATCTTACACCCTGTTATTTGCAAAAGCATCATGTGTTTGGTTCATTTGCTATAATGATTAACAAAAGATGGGATAAGGGAATGAATCAATTTGGCAAAGAACAAAAGTGTATTTGTATGTGGGGAATGCGGTTATGAATTACCTAAATGGATGGGCCGTTGTCCCGGATGTGGTGTATGGAATAGCCTTGTTGAGGAAAAAGTGATTACTGGAGGCAGTAAACAAGCAAATAGAAGTACGAAGAAAACGAGAGAAAAAGCAACACCTATCACCAAAGTAGAAAAACTAGAAACACCTAGATATGATACACGTATGAGAGAGCTGAATCGAGTCTTAGGAGGCGGGCTTGTTCCTGGATCTATGGTTCTCGTGGGGGGCGATCCCGGAATTGGAAAGTCAACTCTGCTTCTGCAATCTACGCATTTGCTGGCGGATAGTGGAATGCCCGTTTTATATGTTTCGGGAGAAGAATCCACGGAACAAATTCGCCTGCGAGCAGAGAGATTAGAGGCATTATCGGAACAATTGCTAGTTGCTGCTGAGACGGATTTACAAGCGATCGAAGTATTGATAGAGGAGACATCACCACAACTAGTTGTGATTGATTCCATTCAAACTATGTTTCACCCAGAAATAACGTCAGCTCCGGGAAGTGTTTCCCAAGTAAGAGAGTGCACCAGTCAGTTGATGCGTTTAGCCAAAGAAAAAAGGGTTACGATTATCATTGTTGGCCATGTTACCAAATCAGGAGCCTTGGCCGGTCCTAGAATGTTGGAGCATATGGTGGACTCTGTTCTTTATTTTGAAGGGGAGAGACATCATACTTACCGAGTGCTGAGAGCCGTTAAAAATCGTTTTGGTTCTACCAATGAAATTGGTGTGTTTGAAATGAAAGAAGCTGGATTGGTAGAAGTGGGAAATCCATCTGAATTATTTTTGGCTGGGCGTCCAGTCGGAGTACCAGGTACAGCCGTAGCTGCAAGTATAGAGGGAACAAGGCCGGTACTCGTCGAATTACAGGCATTAGTAACACCTACGAGCAATGCCATCCCTAGACGAATGGCCACAGGCGTGGATCATCATCGGGTTAGTATGATGTTAGCAGTATTAGAAAAAAGACTAGGTTTTTCTTTACATCAACAAGATGTGTTCTTGAATGTGGTAGGTGGAGTGAAATTAGATGAACCGGCAATTGATCTTGCAATAGCGTTAAGTCTTGCTTCTAGTTTTCGAGATCGTCCAATAGGGGTAGACTATTTATTTATTGGTGAAATTGGATTGACAGGTGAAGTTCGAGGTGTCAGCAGGATCGAACAACGGGTAGCAGAGGCTCATCAAATGGGATTTTCGAATGTTATTATTCCAGAAAAAAACATGCGTGGATGGAACCCGCCGGAAGGAATTGAACGAATCGGAGTCAAAACATTGAAAGAAGCATTGGAAGTCGCATTGGGAGGGTAATTAAGTTGCGAGAGGGAAAAACAGGACATATTGATGATATGCTGTCGCTAATAGCACCAGGAACTGCCTTTCGAGAAGGTTTGGATAATATTTTAGGAGCAAAAACTGGTGCTCTCATTGTAATGGGTTATGATAATGCAGTTGCTGATATTGTGGATGGTGGTTTTCACATTGATTGTCCATTTTCG